>Ga0302324_100002710_pt1 | contig 40403 bp, 41 predicted proteins | sample Palsa_T0_1_FD_201949 | JGI IMG/M metagenome (GOLD analysis project Ga0302324, IMG submission 201949) | Peat permafrost microbial communities from Stordalen Mire near Abisko, Sweden - Palsa_T0_1 | ecosystem: Environmental > Terrestrial > Soil > Palsa > Peat permafrost | place: Sweden: Abisko...
CCCGAACAAGATTGCAACCCTGCTGAGCGAGACCTAATAAGAGTCTGCCCTCCCCGGAGTGGCCCATCCATGTCGTGTCCGCACACAGCACAAACAGCTACTTGACAACCATAAGAGTGTCGATCTGGCTCATGTCAGGAGGAGTCCGTGTTGGCCCGCGGTAGCTTCGGTTCGGGATGAGCGCACGAGTCGAGGACCTGTTGGCAGCGCCCCTGGGTCGCCAGGTGCTGTTCGCGGCGCTCGGCGTGCCGACATTTGAGTTGTATGGGCGTTGTGGACTGGGCAACCCTCCGGGGACGGCGATGTTGGTGTCGGTCGAACGCGGCTCTCGGGCGGAGGTGCGGCCTCAGGCTGAGAGACACAACTGGGCCGAGGTCCCGGCCACCGAAGCGCGTGAAACAGTCCGAGGGCTGGTCTCGATCGGGAACTGGCAGGCCCTCAATCAAGTGTCGGAGCTGGAGCTGTTGTCTTGGATTGCCGGCGAGACCGGCAGCTTCGGGTTTCGAGGCGAAGACGAATGGCTGTGGGGACTCACAGCCATGGCGGCCGACGAGCTAGTTCCGGTTGCGGACCTACTCCTGTCCTGTTCCGCGGCGCGGCATTGGTGGAGGCCGGTTGTCCGGGATGATCAGAGGATTTTGGCATTCGATAGCGATGGAGCGTTTCTCGGCAAGGACTTGCGAGGAGCGGTCACCGACGCAACGACGCGGCACAAGGCGGACAACGCGGCGCGGGTGCGGTCTCGACGCGGCGAGCGGAAGCGGCTGCGGGACGAGGCCAAGGGCTTGAGGTACGGGGCCCATTGGTGGTCTACGCCGACTCTGTCCGTCCGGTCCGTGTCGGCGGGACCATTTGAGGGAATACCGAGTATCGAGCTTCTCGACTTCGTCGACTCGGGCTCGCTGTCGGGCCTGGCCACGGTGATCCGCTTCTCGGCAGACCCCACAGCGACGATCTATGAGGTGACCGGCCCGGAAGACTGGGCTGCGCTGGTTGAGCGCTATCCGATGGACTCCACCGGCACCCACGACGGCGAATGGCGATATTGGGGCGGAGTCAGCGAGCCGTGGCTACTGCCTGATTGGAACAAGATCGCTGACGACTACGCCGGGATACACGTCACCATCGGCGGATACCTCGCTAGCTCCGGCAAGGCTATGCGAGTCGGCGACAGTTACACCATGCTGGCCGGGTGGGTCCCAGATGGAACCCTCTGGCTAAGAGACATCTCTACACAGAACGTCGAACTGGGGACGTGGAACTTCTCGCGGGGAGGATTTCACTTCTACGACGACGATCCGCTCGCAGGCTGGACCCCTGCCTAGCGCAGAACGCGCGCCCTTAATAGACCCGCCCGATTCCTCCACAGTGCCCGAGGGACGCGGAATCGGCGCTCGGAACGGGGTCCCTTGCAGGATCCGTCTTCTGTGAGCCGAGCAGATTGTTCACCGTTCTGCGTCTCACCGGTGATACAGTCACGTCATGAGTGAAGTTTCGATCAGGGATCTCCGCAACCACGGCGGCGAGGTGATCGACCGGGTGGAGCGCGGTGAGCGACTGACAGTGACTCGCGACGGACGGCAGGTGGCCGAACTGCGCCCGCTTGGTCCGCTGCCGGTTAAGGCCGACGTTCTGGTCGATCGGTGGTCCCGTCTGCCGCGATTCGATCCCGATGGCCTTAGACGGGACTTAGACGTAGTCGCCGACGCCAGCCTATGAGCGAACTCGGGATACTCGATACTTCGACTGTGGTCCTCCTGGGTCGCGTTCACCCTGACGACTTGCCCGAGGAGCCGCTGATAACAGCGGTGACGCTTGCCGAGTTGTCCGTGGGCCCGCTGGTGACAGCCAACCGGAAGGAAAGGGCCGCTCGCCAAGCCGTGCTGCAGCAGGCTGAAGCTGACTTTCGGCCGCTCCCATTCGATGCCGATGCTGCACGAGCGTTCGGGCGAGTGGCCGCCTCTTTGAGGGCGAGCGGCCGTAAGGTCCAGGCCCGGAGCTATGACGCCATGATCGCGGCCACGGCGATCGCGAACGACTTGCCGCTCTATACCGTCAACCCGGTCGACTTCGCAGGGATCGAGGGGCTCGACTTACGCCGGGTGACTCACCCCGATCAAGCATCCCGGGAGAACTGAGCAGGCGGTAGGTAGGAACCACGTTGCAGGAACTGCTGATCGCTCTCAATCCGGATCCGGACTCCCGGCTGGCCTATCTGATGAAGGTGCCACTCGGCGACGGGATTGTTTTGCGCACTTCGGGGACGTGGCCGCGCACCAAGGCGCTCTACTGCTACCCGGTCCCAGTCGCCGACTGGCCGGCGGAACCTGAGATCGTCGAACGGGTACCCCTGCGATCCTGCGCCCGACGGGGCGGCGCCATCGACTTGATCGCCGCCCGCGGGAGGGAGAACCGCTCGCAACTCGTATACACCACGGCCCGAGGTCGTGACGCCGTGTTCTGGCAAGCGCCACGGACCCGGAAGCAGGCCCGTCCAACTGTCAGTCTGCCGACGGCACGGGCCGCCGGCATCGCGGAACTCGAGATCGTCGTCGATGCCCACGAGCGCTACGCCTACCGCTTCGCCGGCCAACAAGTCCGAACAGTCACCCGTGGGCTGCCCTGCGGCGACTATGCCGTCGTCGTCGACGGCCAGCTGATCGCATCAGTCGAACGCAAATCTGTGCCCGATCTCATCTCCAGCCTGACGAACGGCCGGCTCCGGTACGCCCTGGCCGAACTGGCCGCACTGCCCAGGGCCGCAGTCGTGGTCGAGGACCGTCTGTCGCAGATCTACAAGCAGGGATACATCCGCCCGGCCGCAGTTGCCGACGGACTGGCCGAATGCCAGGTCCGATGGCCCAACGTTCCGATCGTCTTCTGCGAAACCCGGAGCCTGGCCGAGGAATGGACCTATCGGTACCTAGCCGCTGCACACAACTGGGCCGCCGAAGAGGCCGACGCCATCAAACGCACCGGCGACCCCACGCCAAAGCCATCTCGAACCGAGATAACAACCCAACCGATGCCGGCAGCCATCCGCTCCTGGGCCCGCGGCCTAGGGATCGACGTACCCGATCGGGGCCGCATACCGCTCGCCGTTCGGGAGGCCTTTGAGATCGCTAACCACGACTGACCAAGACACCCTCGGTCGATCCGGACTCCGAACAATCTGCGTGCGCACTGGAGCGACGAGACGAAACCTCCAGGCGCTCCGAGCGCCGATTCGGTCGCGACCAACTCGCCCCACCCCCGTCCGAGGATCGGCGCGGGATGAAGTGATCTGCGTGCTCGGGTGTAGCCCAAGGCCGCCGGCACTCGATAGCCTCGGGATCTTGAGTCCCGCAGAAGAAGGCGACAACCCCGTCATCTATACGACGAGGGCCTTCATTCGCACCAAGCGCCGCTTCACCTCCTGGCAGAACTGGAACCATCGACTTGGTGGTGGTCCGACGGTCGAGGTAACGAAAAGCGCCGTCAGGGTTTGGGCGCCGCAGGGGATGATGCTCGACTCCCGGGACATTCAGCTTGACCCCCATCAAGCGACGATGTCTGTAGATCGAATCGGATGGGGAGGGACACCACTGGGCCGGCGAGAATGCATCCGGTTGTGCGGGCGGACGCGTTGGGGACCAGGCGAGATTGCCATCACCCCGGCCGCGGACATCCATCAGACCTGGAGAGCCTTTGAAAGTGCAGGTGTGCGGCCCGCCTCAGATCCCCCCGGCGACTGAGAGCCGCCCCGAGCGCCGACTCCGCCTGCCGCCGGCTCCTCGAGACCTGATGGCCGTACAGCCCGGATCGCCGACTCCGCGTCTCGTCGACGACCGGCAGCAGCGACCGGGTTCCGCCCGATGGAGCGATCTGTACCCGACCGGATGGTTGTACCGATGTTTCGATCAATCTGGTGCGTCGGTAGTCGCGCAGAGAACTCGGCGGTCATGGTCGCGTCGCGTCTGCGAATGTGATGGGTGCGTAGGCGAAGGCGTAGCTGTCTCCGAGGGTGGCGACGATGACGCATTGGTACGTGCAGGTTCGGGCGCTCGACCCGCCCTCTGCACCAGCGAAAGCTTGGAAAGCTCGGGAGTGGATTTCGAAGGTCATGTACCCCTGGCCTGACACGTCGGTCAGGCTGAAAGCCTGAAGCGCAAGTTGCTGTCCGCAGCCAAGGTCGCTGGCCTGCGCAGCAATGGCGCATTCGGACACGGAGAACTTCCCTTCGATATCGAATCCGCTCACCCGAACCTGGACCTCTTGTCCGTCGTGCAGGTTGGAGGCCGGGGTCACGCTGACTCTCGGCGTCGACCCTGCTATCCCGTTGGCGGTCAACCGGCGGATGTAGTCGACGCCGAGCATGGTCTTTGATCCGTTCGAACAGGCCGGCGGAGAAATGACGCTGCCATCGCCCGAGGCAACCTGGAGCGGTTTGGCCCATCCCGTAAAGCGCACGTCCACGGGGCTGGAGGCAATGGTGTGAAAGCCGCAGAAGTCCAGTTCGACCATCGCGTCGGGTGTGTTACCCGACACACCCAGAATCACAGGCGTGGCCGGCGGCGGCAGGTTGGGAGCGTGGGTGTACACCGACTCGACGAGCTTGAGCCGACGACCCGCGCCATCCAGCAGCGTGAGGGTCGGCTGACCTGACAGCCGGCATGGGCGGGTCGCGAAGTTGGTGAACAGGATTCCTCCCAGGTCCTGGCCCGGGTCAGAGAGAAGCAGGGGCGACAGCTGCCCAGTGAGCTGCCCTGGGGAACACTGTGCGAGCCCGCCCCCAGATGCTCCGGTACTCTTCCTCGCCCCCGAATGGGAGGAACCGCCGCACCCCGTCAGCCCCGCAAACAAGGCCACGCAGGCGACGCCCACTGACACCGCTGGAGCCACCCTCGGCATCCTCGTCTCCTGGTCACGGCGCACAGGCACACTCACACCACTCCCCTCAAGCGGAGAAGGTTCCAAACCAGCCATCCTGAACCAGTCCCGCTACCTGTTGCCAGATGCCACCAAAGGTTCGAGCTGCGTGCTCCGCCCAGTTGGCTTCACGCTCGTTGGCCTTAGGCCATAAGGACGGCACCGGCTCCAGTCAACCGCGAGCGCGTATAACGTCGACTCGAGCGCTCTCGGGCACGGCTGGAGGATGATCGGATAGATCTCGGGATAGATCAATCTGTGCGCGACGCGAACGGTTCCTGACCAGTTGTGGTGGTCCCTCCCCACATGTCGTTCAGCTCGTCCCACAGGACCATGGAGAGCGGGCCGAGATAGGGCTCGAACGCCTCCTGGGCTAGCCGGTGGCTCGGAGATCCGTTCTGGATGCTCTCGAAGAAGCCCACCTGGATGAAGTTCGTGATCGTAGGGTCGTCGCCCGCGACGAGCTCCTCGGCAACGTCGAAGACGCCAGCAATCTCGTCGGTCTCGCCTCGGGCAAGCTGGCCCTGTTGATGGCTAGTCAGGTCGGCGACATCGACGTAATCGAGTGGGTCCGGATCGTCCCACGACGCGTCGAACGTCCGAGCTGCTGGCGCCAGTCGCAGAAGCGCGTCCCGAGGTGACGTCACGGAACCGACCGTAGTCACCGAGCAGCGCCGACCGCCGATTCCGCGCTGCGGTTCCCTGTAGCGCCTTCAGCGGATCAGTGCGACAGATGGGTCATTCGGGCGTCGGCGTGCAACGAGTCTGGACTGGAAAGCGTTGGCTCGGCGGCCCTGCACGAGAGCTGGGACCTCTCAAGTGAGCTATAGACGGGCGATTGCTTGACCGATATCAGTGGTGTGCCGAAACCGGCCGTCGGGATCGTGTAGAGAGGCGAGAGCCTGAAATGATCGCATTTGCCCCGAGAGCTGGCCGCCTTGTCGTACTTGCAGCATGGTTGTTAGTAGCCACCTTCCCGGTGTGGGCAATCGAAGCGATCGGTGGGCAAACCGATATGGCCAAGGTTGTTGCCTTCGGCATCGCCGCCCCGGTGCTGGTGGTGGTCGGGTGTGTCCGCTGCATGGCCATGCGTCTGACAATCGATGAGACAGCGATTGGGTTTCGAAACGCACTGGTCCAGAGACGCTATGTCTGGAACGACATCGCGGAGATATCGTTGTCGCGCTTTGGGACCGGAAAGATGGTTGCCGAGGAGTCGATCTGGAGAACGTTTCTTGGTACCCACCACCACATCGCCTGGCCTGCGGTTGCGATCAGGTCCAAGGATGGGCGGGTGTCACCACCGATACTGGTCACCTTGTGGGTCGGGCCGAGATGGAGGCGGCGAATACTAGGGGCTCTCGGGGACTACGCCTTTGTGCACTCAGTTCCGGTCAACATTTGCGCTTCAAATCCGGGCTGGCTATTCGGCATCTCGTGGGACATCAGAGAGGGAACCGGTATTCCGAGCCAAACGCTTCATCCATAGCGATGCCGAGTCTGGCGTCGGGCATCGGAAACGCCCAGCGGTCGTCGTGAGCACGGGACTGAACAATCGGGCGCGTGCCAGACTGGGTGAGTGCCACCTGACCAGGACTGGACGTTCGTCGCAGTGGCGCCGCGAGACGGAAACCTGAAGCAGCAGGCCCTTTCGTTGCTGGCCGCCGCCGGGTACGAAGGAGTGCCGGAGACCGACGTGAAGATCGACGTTATCTGCACCAGGGGCAAGGGCGAGGATTCCATTCGGGCGTGGGTCCGCTCCGGCTCGACAGCCTCAACCGGACTGTAACGCCGAATCCGACGACCTGTCGGGAACAACCTTCTACAACTCTGAGCGGTAGTTCGGGTTCGCCTTGTACTCCCCGGTCGGTACGCCGTCCAGACCAACCTTCCAGCCACCTTTGATGCCTTCTGGCGGCACGGCACCGTCGGGGTCGTATCGGGCGTCTATCTCGTACACCCATCCACCGGGCTTTGTACGAGCCTCTGCGAGTAGGGCCTCGGGGAAGACATTGGTGCCGTTATCAGTGATGCGGTCATCGCCGTCGCGCCGAAACCTCATGGGCACATAGTGTTCCATCTGCGTCCGTCGTTCGGGCCAGCACCTCCGCTCAGGTCAGGCGCCAGATCGACGGCTCGGGGCGCGTCAATCGGTGGCCTGGGTGGCGCAGAATGTGACGCCAGAACACCTCAGGACGTCGGCATCCGTGGCCGACAGCACCATGGTGTCGCCACACCCCTGTCCAGGGTGGGCGCCTCACAAGAAACCGTGACCGGGAGACCCTCCGCTTCTGGCACCATGAGGACATGCCGAAGCAGCCGCTGACCGTCGAGCTGGAGGAGGACGTCATTCTGGCCGCGCGGGCGGAAGCGACTCGGAAGGGCCGGTCCGAGGCGGCGGTAGTCGAGCAGGCGCTTCGAGAGCACCTTTCCCTCGGGAGCAGCGTCACGAACGACGTCTGGGACAGGAACCAGAGCGACTCCCCCCTCACCGAGGGTGAGGCATTGACGGTCGCCTACGACGAGCTGAAGGCCATGCGAGGGGAGCGGGAAGACTCCGGCAAGGCCGCTTCGTAGGAGAGCGGGTCGTCCTCGACCCGGCTGTGCTCGTGTCCGCTCTCATCACTCCTCAGGGGAACCCGGCTCAGTTGTGGCAGACGGTGGTCGACGAGCGCCTCCAGATCGCCGTTGCCCCCGGCTCCTGGCGAGCTGGCCGCGGTCCTTGGGCGCTCCAAGTTCCGCCGGTACACAACCGCCGACGAGGCGCGAGCCTTCGTCGCCGAGGTCGCCCACCGCAGCCATCGCGTTTCGGACCCGCCGGACGTTGCGCCCGTCAGCCGGGACCCGAACGACGACTACCTCTTCGCCCTCGCGCAGATGACGGGCTCCCGAGCCGTGATCAGCGGCGATCGGGACCTGACCGTCCTGGACGATCCACCCGTCCCCGTTCTGACCCCGGCCGGGGCCGTCGAGACCCTTCTCGCGGGTGGCCTCAGCGGCTAATCCGGACCACGGCGTGCGCGTTTCGTGCGCGAACGAATCGAAAACTGCCGTCACCCGCCGTCACCAGTCGGACGGAAAAGTCCTGCTCAGAGGCTATTTCCGGGTCGGGCCCCAGGTCACGAAATCGCCCCTGGCAGCGTTCGGGACGCTGAGGCCGGGGGTTCGAATCCCCCCTTCCCGACCAGCTAGCCAGGTGGAGGGCCAGAAGACCTCTCTTGCGACCCAGTTGCGGGGATCATCCTCCCAGCAGGGCAATGTCGCGCACGCAGAAGCCGTGGTGTTCCCATTCCTCGTTCAGCACCACGTGCACGCACTCGAGCACGGACTTGCCTCGGGCGTAGGGCGGCCACCCCGAGCCCTCCGGCACTGGCGCAGGCTTCGACAGCTCGTCAGCAGTCACGGTCGATAGCCAACGGTCCAGCTCGGCACTTTGCAGCTCGCGCACAGCCAGCACCTCGTCGAGGCTCGGGGTTGCCGCCCGGTCCAGGCCCGGTTCGTGCTTAAGCACGTGGTCGGTAACCAGCCCGAAGGCGGTGAGCGGCCCGGTCGATCCCAGGCAGCAACGACCGAACCAGCAGTCGTGCACAAACACCAGGTGGCGAAGGGTCTCTACCGGCGACCATTCGTCACCGACGCGCCGACGTTCGGAACCGCTGGGCATCCTTCGGAGTCGTTCGAGCGTCGGCGACCACGCGGCCCGTAACTCGCGGAAGCATTTGAGCAGTTCGATCGGATCGGCTGATCGGATCAACACCCGCACCGGATGTCGCCGGTCAAGTTCGGCCTCGACAAACGAGGACACCTCAACGCCGTTGATCACTAGGTTGCTGACCAGGCCGTCAATGATGGCGTCCTGCATAACCACCCCGATCAACCGGGCTCGAGTGAAGTCGCACTCGCGGAACTCGGAGTCGGTCAGGTCCTGGTCGTCGAATCTGGTCATCCGCGCCAGTATCGACCCGAGCAGTGACATCCGCACGGCATGACGCCGACCAGCTCTTGGCTCCGAGGTACCCGTCGGGGTGCAGCAACTCTCGCGAACACGCGGAGCCTGTAACCGGCCGACCCCGCTCAGATCCGAAGAGCCATTTGGCCCCGCGTGCGCGATCTCGAGCTGCTGGGTGACGATCACCGTGTTGCGGAGCAGGTCGAGGGACCCGACGGTGAGGCCGGCGGCAAGAGCCGGCTGGGGTATCAGTAAGGGTGCCAGGTAGTGGCCGGCAGGTCCGTCAGGTCCGCCGTCACGACTCCGCCGCTGGTGATGGCCCACACTTGGCTTCCGATTACCACGGAGCGGGTCGCCAGGTCCGTGCCGTGGCTGAGCGTGGCGGTACGCGTCAGCTGCCCGCCGGCGCCGATCTGGTAGGCCGCGACGGCGGAGGAGCCGCCCCCCGATCCTGTGTATGTTCCGTCGCTGGGGACGGCCACCAACGCCAGGTTGACCGGCGACCAGTAGAGGAAGGCGTGGGGGTCGTACCCTTGGGCCACGTACTGGTAGCCCGACGCGAGGACTGACGAGTCGAGGCGGCGGGGCTGGGCCGGGTTGGACACGTCGTAGGTCGCAACGATCAGCCCCGAGGGCTCGTCGTCGCTCAGCTGGACGCCGACGCCGAGAAGTCGCTGGCCGGGGAGGGGGTAGAGGAACTCGGAGAAGCCGGGCTGGTCCAAATGGCCGGCCAGTACCGGCTGGTGGGGATCGCTCAGATCGACGATGTAGAGCGGGTCGAATGTCTGGAAGGTCACCACATAGGCCTGTTCGCCGATGAAACGGACAGCCCGGATGTACTCCCCCCGCCCGAGGCCGCCGGCGGTTCCCACCTCTGCCAGATGCCCGCGGGAATCGCTGAGAACCGTGATCTGAGACTCGGTGGTCCCGGCAGACGACTGCGAGGTGGACGCCACCCGCAAGAGGCCGTTGGAGTCCTCGTCCATGGCGTAGGAGTTGATCAGCCACCCCGGCACCGAACCGGCCCCTTCGAACACCGGCGGGCCCGACGTTGGCGTCTCGAAGGCATAAATTCGCGTCGAGGCTCCATGGGGGGGCATCACGGTGCAGCATCCGTACTGAACCACTCCCGCGTCCGGGTAGGGGTTATTTCCGGCCGGTCCGGCGACGTAGATCTGGTCCGCGGTGGCGTAGACCGTGTCACCGGCCGCCACGACCGACATTCCCGGGCCGGGAGCACTGCTAGTCGGGTCTAGTGACAGGATGCTAATGGTGGACAGGCCGCTGGCCTGCTGGGGCCGGGCGACGGAGTCGCACGAGGCGACGGGTTGCAGGGCCGTCGTGCTGCCGTCGGGATTCTCGACCTGCCACGCGGGGAGCCACTCGTCGAGAGTGCTGCCCGCGATCAACGACCGGTTGGCGGCGGTGGCGGCGTCGCTGCTGCCCGTCGACGAAGGGGTGACGAAGGTGATCCGAGGCCCGTCGGTTTGCAACACCAGCCTGACCTGCCCGCCGACCAGACGGGCGGCCACGATCGTCCCGTCGAAGAGGAATGTGCGCAAGAGGCGGGGTTGTGTGGGAACCGACAGGTCGACCACCGCGACCTGAGCCATCGCGGGGGAAGACGCCGGCTGGGGTGAGTTGAAATACGGCTCGCCGAAGCCGAGCGGTTCGGGCCCGGTCACAGAGGTCGAGGAGAGGACCAGCGCCTGGTCGCCGGCGAGCAGGAAACCGCCGCCGGTGTCCCCGGCCAGTTGCAGCGATCCGACGACCTGCGCTTGCAGGTCCAGGACCCTAAGTGTCGAACCCTCGAGGGTCACCACGTCGTTGCCGTTGGTCTTGACCGTGTCGGGCTCGTCGACGCCTGCCACCTGGTCGTCGGTCTGCGAGTAGGAGTTGTCGCTGGCAGCCGGCGAGGAGTTCGCCGTGGCCCCGGAGGCTCCCTGGGCCAATCCGGCGTACAGGTCGCCATACGGGAGGATGCCGCCACCGACCGCCGTCTTCTGCCCGTCGTCGTATCCGCTGTCGGATTGCAATCCGTACGGGCCTACGGTGGCCATCGCCTGCGAGCGGAGGTAGCTGAGATATGCGGCGCAGCTGTTGAAGCTGACCAGCGCCCCGGTCAGGTGATATGTGGGTTGGGTCGTACCTGTCGCCACCTGGGGGGCATGCGACGGGCTCGACCGGGTGGGGACGAGCACCACCCCGGCGACCAGTCCGGCCACCACACAGGCGGTCAAGCCACCGCGCAGGACCCTTCCTCGCCGGACCCTGCTGCGAACCGCGAACACGGCCGAGAAGGCATCGCCGTGGGCCGCCTCCGAGCCGGCCCGCAGCAACTCACGCAGTCGAGCTTCCTCCTCCGCTGTCCCGCCGGCCCATTCTGGCTGGCCGTCCGAACCCGACACGGAAAGGGGATCCTCAGTCATCTCATGTGTCCTTCCTCGGTGAGGAGCCCGTTGGTGCGCAGCGCCACCAGGGCTCGTGACGCTCGGCTCTTGACCGTGCCGGTCGAGCACTGGAGGGCAGCGGCTATATCCGCCTCCGAGCAGTCGTCGAAGTACCGCAGTACGACCACCGCCCGCTGCTCGGGCGGAAGTGCCATCAGGGCCTGGCGAACGACGCTGCTCAGATCGGACTCGGCGAGCCAGTCCGCTCCGCCGGCTGCCTCGGGTAGCGGGTCGGTGGGTAGCTCACTATGCCAGCGGCGTATCCGCCAGCCGATCGCCTTGCGGGTCATCACGGTGCGCACGTAGGCGTCGGGTTCGCGCACCCGACGCCAGTGCGCGTACACAGACGCCAGAGAGATTTGGACCAGATCCTCGGCGTGGCCGTGATCGCCGACGAGAAGGACGGCGCGACGAACCAGATCCGGATACGCCTCCATCACGTACCGCCCGAAGCTCTCTTCGTCGCGCAAAGTCACCTCCCCTCGTTAAAGACGGGTCGGTACCCCCATCCAGTTCCACCAATGCGGATATTTGGCGTGCCACCGTCTCGGGACTAGCAAGACCGTGGGCCCAGACACGGGTTCAGTAACCGACGTGGGGCGTGCAGAACGCTTCAAACCGATTCCCGCGGCGCTGATCACACCCCCCCCCGGCAAGTTGATTCCCTTCGAGGCGCGGCGTTCGATGCTTGCTACCGCAACCGAACTAGATGCGCTCACGCGGACCACGCCGGGAAGAGCATCACGGCCATGGCCGTGTCCAACGTCGAGGAGGCAACCTCAGCGCTCGAAGCGCGGGGTATAGCGACCGGGCCGATCGAATCCGAAGGCCGTGCGGGTCAGAAGGCTGTAGTACTTGACCCAGAAGGCAACTCGATTGCGTTCATCGAAGTCAATGGCAGGACGTGATATCGGAGCGGAGCGATGCCGACCAGGCATCGATGTGTTCCACCGGCGTGTGTTGATCTGGGCGCTCGTTCTACCGTCGCGGGAATCGAGGTTCGACCGTGTGGCGACGTTGCTCCGAGGGACGGTGGGTAGGTCGTATCCATCTAGGCCGGGCGTGTTCGAGTGCCGGGTGGTATCGTCGGTATTCGCCGGTTTTACCGGCGATGTTCGCCAGACGAGCGACCGTTCAAGGCGGCATCGGGGGTTGTCGGGGAGGGCACGGTGGCATACGGCAAGGTCGCCAGACGTGGCGGAGGTTTCGGTCTTCTGACGTCGGGAGCGATCGCCGTGGTCTTGGTTGGCGGACTTGCGTCTGTCGGGCCCGACGCCTCTGCTGGTGCGTCCACGCAGGACGCGACGGTCTCGTCGTTCCGGGCGGTTCCCGCGTCGCTTGGCTCTTCTGGTGGGCAGGTGAAGTTGGTAGCACGAGTGACCGGCGCCACAAGTTGTAAGTTCACCTCGAAGCCGAAGTATGCGGGGCTGCCTGTGACGGTTGCGTGCTCGAACGGTACGGTCACCACGACAGTGACAGTTCCTGCGAACGTCGCGACCACCACGGTTCAGGACCACTTCGCGTTGGTCGTCACTAGCCATGGCGGAGCGAGATTGGTCGCCAAGACGGAAGTTTCGCTAGCTCCAGGACCGGCCGCGACGGGGATCGTCTCGGTAAGCTCTAACTACGACAGCAGCTGTGCGCTGCTATCGACCGGCGGTGTGGACTGCTGGGGAGATAACCCGTACGGGGAGTTGGGCAACGGCACTGTCGCCGGACCTGACGGTCAGGACGGTTACGACACGCCCGAGGCTGTCACGGGCATCACCAACGCCATTTCGGTGAGCAGCGATGGCTACGGCAGCTATTGCGCGGTGCTGTCGACCGGCGCGGTGGACTGCTGGGGTGACAACCAGTACGGGGAGTTGGGTAACGGCACTGTCGGCGGCCCTGACGGAGAGGACGGCTATGACACCCCTCAAGCTGTCACGGGCATCACCAACGCCACTTCGGTGAGCACCACCGATGGCGGTGTTGGCTATTGCACGGTGCTGTCGACGGGTGGAGGGGAATGCTGGGGATACAACGGCTCGGGGCAGGTGGGCAACGGGACGACCAGCGGCCCTGACGGAGAGTACGGCTACGACACACCGCAGCCCGTCACGGGCCTTACCAACGCTGTCTCGGTGAGCAGCTACACGTACGGCAACTGCGCCGTACTGTCGAGCGGCGGTGTGGACTGCTGGGGAAACAACTCCTGGGGGCAGGTGGGTAACGGGACGCTCGGCGGGCCCGAGGATGTTGGTTACGACACCCCACAGACCGTGGCAGGTCTCGCCGACGCTGTTTCGGTGACCAACGATGGATACGGTAGCTATTGCGCGTTGCTGTCGACCGGCGCGGTGGATTGCTGGGGAGAGAACGTTTACGGGGAGTTGGGCAACGGGACGACCGATGGGCCTGACGGAAACTACGGCTACGACACAGCCCAGGCTGTCACGGGTCTAACGACCGCTGTTTCGGTAGCCAGCGATGGATACGGTAGCTATTGCGCGCTGCTGTCGACCGGCGGTGTGGACTGCTGGGGAGAGAACCAGTACGGGCAAGTGGGGAACGGGACGACTGATGGCCCTGACGGAGAGTACGGTTACGACACCCCCCAGGCCGTCACGGGTCTAACGACCGCCGTCTCGGTGCCCAGCGCGGGCTACGGCAGCTATTGCGCGCTGCTGTCGACCGGCGGTATTGACTGCTGGGGATACAACGACTACGGGCAAGTGGGGAACGGGACGACTGATGGCCCTGACGGAGAGTACGGCTACGACACCACCCAGGAGGTGGGGCACCTGACCAGGGCCATCTCGATGAGCGGCTCGAATGACAACAGTTGCGCGGTGCTCTCGACTGGAGCTGCGAAATGCTGGGGAGACAACCAGTATGGGGAGTTGGGCAACGGGACGACTGGTGGGCCTGACGGAGCGTACGGCTACGACACCCCCCATTCGGTAAGTGCTGCCTGAGACCTCCAGTCCCTCACCGCCTTTCCTCGGGAGCAGCGTCACGAACGAGGTCTGGGACAGGAATTTGGTCCCCCGCTAGCTCGCCCCAGTTGTCGATGCCCGGCGATTGGCGTCCTCGAGGAATGCGACGCCGACCCGTTGTTACGCTCTCGTAGCCTGGTGGCGTGCCCGCTCCTGGAGCGCCCGAGCTCGGCCGGGGCGTCGTTGTCAATGCCGGCCAGTCGCCGCCAACGGCGTGGTCGGCCGCGCCAGTCGTTACCATCGACGAGGCTGCTCTAGCCGATCCGGGGGCCGCCGTCATATCGCTTCACGGCGCCTGGGCCGGCCGCCGGCCCGTGGTCGTGGCGCTGGCCGTCGACCCGGCGAGGTTTCGTAACCCCCTGTCGCAGCCGACCGAGCCGTGGAGGCTCGACGCCGGCTTCGAGGTCTGGCTCGACCGGCTCCAGTTCCTCGTGTGGGCCAACACATACGACGCCCGCACCGCGGACGGGGGGGCCGAGCCGGTCTGGTGGTGGACCCGCAAGGCCGAGCGACTGGGCGCCAAGGCCACGCTCGACGGTCCGGCCGACGTGATGTTGCCGGACGGCCGAAGCGCCTGGATCGACGGCGGGCCTCGCCGGCCGTACGCCCTCGCCGATGAGGTGGTGCACCGTGAGTCGATCGAGCTGGGTGCCCTCGCCACCGTGCCCCGACCCAAGAACCCGACAGCCCAGTTGGCCGCCGACCAGCTGGCCGCAGTCGCCCACTACGCCGGCCCGGCCCGCGTCATCGCGCCGGCTGGCTCCGGAAAAACGAGAGTCCTGACCGAGCGGTGCCGGCACCTTTTGGTCGATCGCGCCTACGAGAAACCGCTCGTCCTGGCCGTTGCCTACAACGTCAAGGCCCGTGAGGAGATGGAAGAGCGCCTCGGCCAGCTGTCCCCACGGGTGCAGACCCTCAACGGGCTCGGGTATGCCGTCGTGGCCAGCCGGCTCGCTCGACGACCGGCGGTCCTCGATCTGACCGAGGTCCGCACGATCGTCCAAAACCTCGTGCCGGCGAGGCCCCGCCGGGTGAACACCGACCCGATCGGGCCCTACATCGAGGCGCTGAGCTCCATCCGGCTCGGCCTGCGCGACCCGGTCGAGGTCGAGGCCAGCCGGGACGATGTGCCCGGCCTGGCCGAGGCCTTTGGCCCGTACCGCCAGGCTCTGGCCGACCGGGGCGTCGTCGACTTCGACGAGCAGGTATACCGAGCGATCGAGCTGCTCGTGAGCGACGGCCCCTTCCGCCAGCAGATGCAGGCGGGTTGCCGCCATCTGCTCGTCGACGAGTTCCAGGACCTGACCCCGGCCCACGTCCTGCTGTTGCGGCTACTGGCGGCACCCGCGTACGACGTGTTCGGGGTCGGCGACGACGACCAGGTCATCTACGGCCACGCCGGAGCCGATCCGGGGTTCCTGATCGACTTCGACCGCTACTTCCCCGGTGCCTCTAATCACGCCCTGGAGGTGAACTACCGCTGCCCGATCGTGGTGGTCGACGCGGCCAAGGCGCTGCTGGGATACAACAGCCGCCGGGTAGCCAAGACGATTCGCAGCGGACCGGGGGCGGCCGTCGGAGAGAAGGGGCTGGCGACGTTCCGCCACACGCCCGACACCGGCGCGTCCGAACTCGTCAAGGTGGTCCAGGCCTGGCTTGACGAACCGGCAGTTCGCCCGGCGGACATCGCAGTACTCACCCGAGTGAACTCCTTGCTGCTGGCACCGCACATCGCCCTGGTGAGGGCGGGCGTGCCGGTGCTGTCGGTGCTGCGCCCCGACGTCCTCCAGCGCACCGGGGTGCGGGCTGCTCTCGCCTGGCTTCGGGTCGGGGCCGATCCCGACGCGATCCGCGGCGACGACCTGGTCGAGGTCTATCGGCGGCCGTCGCGGGGCTTCCCGCAATGGATCACCAAATGGTTCCGCGGCCGGCTGTCCGTCGCCGGGTTGAGGGCGATCGCCCAGAAGATTGACGATGAGAAGGTCGCTCAGAAAGTCGACGACCTGACCGAGGACGTCGAGCGCATCGTGGCCGCGGTAGCCGGCGGCACCACCGCGAGCGCCTTGCGCATCATCCGCGACGGCATCGGGCTCGGAGGTGCCATGAGCCTCCTCGACTCGAGCGGCCGCGGTGAAGGCTCGAGCCATCTCGACGATCTCGTCGCGCTCGAGCAGGTCGCGGCTCTGCACCCGGAGGCTGCCACCTTCGACCGATGGCTTCGGGAGGTGCTTCGCCGGGAGTCGGCGCCTGACGGCGTCACCCTTTCGACCGTCCACCGGGTCAAGGGCCGCGAGTGGGGTCGCGTCGTGGTTTTCGGCGTGAACGCCGGCCTGTTTCCGCACCGGCTGGCCGAGGACGAGGAAGAGGAGCGGCGGGTCCTCCACGTCGCCATCACGCGCGGTCGTCAGCAGGTCGTGCTCCTGGTCGACGATGAGCGACCCTCGCCGTTCCTCGGCGAGCTCACCGGCCAGGCTCCGAGGCGACGGCCTTCGACGCGGCAACCAGCGGTGCCACGACCCGACTCCTCCGAGGCTCGCAGGGCGGCTGCGTCGGCTGGACCGCTGGGGCCCGTAGAGGCTGCGCTGCGGGCATGGCGGTTGGAGCGCAGCCGGGTAGACAAAGTACCGGCCTTCGTCGTGCTCCACGACCGTACGGTCTCGGCGATCGCGGCCAAGCGGCCGACGACATTGCGAGAGCTGGCTCGCATCGACGGCATCGGGCCCACCAAACTCGAACTCTACGGCGACGACATCCTGGCGGTGCTCGAGGGTGTCGACTAACCGCCGAAGTTGCTCTATGGCCAAACCGGGGAACGCTGGAGAATCGGCGGCACCCCTCGACATGTGACCCTGTTTCATTGAGACGTGTCAGTGGTCGTCGTCACCGGAGTAGGCGGCGGTGCGAAGTACTGCTCGATGGCCTGGGCGATCCCAGTGGCGATGGCCTCCTGTCCGGCGGTGCTGCTCGCGATGGAGCCTTCGAACGGGTCGGTCAGATAGAGCGGCTCGATCAAGGAGCCGGGCATCTCGCTTGGCGCGTTCTGGTAGCCGGCAAGGGGCGGTCCGAGCAGCAGGAGATGGTCGTAGGAGGCCGCCTCCGCCGCCAAGCCGTATTCGGGATACTCGGTCGGGGCGACGGATCCGAGGCTGCTGTCAGGTACGGCGCCGTCGTCGGGTATATCCCAGCCTTGAGCGTTCATGGACGCGAGGACGTCCGACTGGACCAGTTGGGCCAGACGGAGGCTATCGACTGCAAAAGGCCTATCCTGGTCGTAGGCGGTCACGCTGCCGGCGTTGTCCGGCGACGCGCCGGCGTCGAAGTAGATCCCGACCAACACGTCCGCCTTGGCGTCATTTGCACATACATCTCTGGCGACCACGTCATCGTGAGAGCCAAGGAGGGTGAGAGCGCCCTCGGAAATGTCGTCAGGATGCAAGGCCAGAACAGTGGTGTCAGCGGTCCGTGAAACGACGACGGTGAATCCACGGGCACGCAGAAGCGCCATCGTGTCTAGCTCTACAGGAAGGGTGAGGGTCCCTTCGGAGATCGGCTGTCCCGACTCGGTCGTGCCCGTGCCGCCTGGATCGACGCCACCATGACCGGCGTCGAGGGACACGACGATGTGGCGGTTGCCCCTCGTCGGAGAAAACAGCACGCAGGCGCCGGGGGCGAAATACCCGGTGTCGATGGCGCGGTCGCCTTCAGTGGCTTCGGCGGTGTGGTGCTTCAGGTCGTCAGCGTGGGCTTTCGGCGAGGCGCGCCCGGCATCCAGCACTACGACCAGTAGCGCGATGGCGACGGCCACTCCGGCGACGCCCGTCCGGCGACGACGAATCTGGCTTCGGCGACGGGGCGCCGATGCTTCACGGGTTTCCCGGGCCGGACGACGGCGATTCAGCGCTGGCCTCCTTTCGCTGCAACCCTAAGAGGGAGGGGCCGGCCCGTGGGATCGCCCACGAACTCTCCCTGACCCTGAACTCGCCTTATTTCCGGATCCTGGCCGAAGAGTTGCCCGATCTTCGGTCCGCAATCCCTTGAACCCCTCCGCCCGCACTCTCAATCGAATCACTGACGCAACTGAGGCGCCCGGCTTGCTCCCGCTCTCAGCGAAGGCACCAGGGGAATGAACTCACAGTTGGCAAAACCTTGATCGGCTGTATCCTCGTTCGCCGTGAGCCCCTCCAACCCCATCAAGTACCAGCATGAGCCGTACCTGAGCTGCACCCAACTGCGTGGGGATGCAAATGGCTGATGACCAGACGAATGCTTCCAAGCTGATAGATGACAGAATCATCGAGTTGGGCGACTGGCGCGGCAAGACGCTCAGCAAGGTCCGAGCAATCATCAGGGAAGCAGACCCCGATATCGTCGAGGAGTGGAAGTGGGTGAAAGCTACGAACCCTGGAACGCCCGTCTGGTCCCACAATGGGGGTATCTGCACTGGTGAGACCTACAAGAACGTGGTCAAGCTGACCTTCTTCCAGGGTGCCGCCCTGAACGATCCTTCTGGCCTATTCAACTCCAGTCTTGGCGGGAAGGTCCGCCGTGCCATCGACATCAAAGAAGATGACCAGATTGACCAGGACGCACTGAAGAACCTCATTCGTGCTGCCGTGGTGCTGAATTCAGATGGCAAGAAGCCGTCCGCTTGAAAATGCACGACAGGGTGCCGGTCTTGCCGGTGCCGGCGAGAATGTGTCGGCGGTCCGGGAACTGTTGACGCGTGGATGACGGCCGGTCAGCACTCATCGAGGAACGGCGTGATCAGCGCGAGCACTTCTCGAGGCCGCCGTGTCACAGCCACGTGTGTGGTCCCCGGGAGCACTGCTAGTTGCGCGTTCGACAGGAGCCCGAACATCTCCACCACGTCGGGCAACGGTGAGAAGTCGCGATCGCCGAAGATCAGCATGGTCGGCACCTGCAGTGATCGCAGCTCGTCGGTCCATCCCGGGAACTCGTGCACCATTGCCGACGTCCTAGCCGCGAAATTGTCGAAGTGGGCAGGGTCAGGAGCGACCTTCTTGTAGGCGTCGCTCATCGCCTGGAAGTCGGCCGGCGTCGGCATCCGGTCCTCGTCGAGTGGCTCGCTTTCACGGCCGGGTGGGCGGTGGCCGTCCGCCGAAGCGACGATCAGCTTGCCGACGCGGGCAGGCGCTCCGATCGCGACCGCGTACGCGACGAGACCGCCGAGGCTGAAACCGAAGAGATCGGTCTCGGCGATCCCCAAATGGTCGAGCAGCGCGACTACATCACCGGCCAGCGTTTCGATCGTCATGGGGCGGTCGGTGTCCGCGGTGTGTCCATGGCCCTGCAGCTCCACCGCGATCACCTGCCTGGTCGCCGCGAGGGGTTCGAGCAACGGCCCGAAAGTGAGGTCGATGGTCATCAGTCCACCGTGGAGTAACACCAGGGGCCGGCCCGAACCCCTCGTCTCGTAGTAGAGCTGCAGGCCGTTCAACGGTGCATACGTCATTGCAGCTACGACGGTAGACGGCTCCGGTACTCATCGCTGAGTATCGAAGAAGGCGGAGTGGCTCCGACCGGCGGGCCAAGGAGACCCCGTCAATTGGCGTAGTCGTCGTGTCGGCGCATCCAGGTGGGATCGGCCGGTTCGCCCTCGTCGCGGCCGCGGGGGACTCGGTCCAGGATGCCGTAGTACACCATCACGAGCTCCAGTCCCCTGGCCGTGGACGAGTAGGTGAGGTACAGGCCTCCACCGGACCGGGTGAACACGCTCAGCCCGGGAACCTCCGACATGTAGCTGACCGCGTCGGTCCCGCACGCGTCGGCCAACCGGGCGGGGATCTGGGGCGGCTCGTCCTCGAACCAAGTGGCGACCGTCTCCTTGGCCACGGAGCGCCCGAAGTCGAAGTTGAAGTCGCTCTCGTAGCTGGACCCCCAGTTGAAGTTCCAACCCATCCGCTTGCGGTAGGCGAGGAGCTTGTCCAGCGGGGCGCGCGACACGCAGATCATGGTGACGTCCTGAGCCTTGAGGTGCTCGAGCACGCCGTCGAAACTGTCTGCGATGGAAGAGCAGACGGGGCACCCCTCCTCGTAGTCCGGTCCGAACATGAAGTTGTATACCGCGAGCTGCGATCTCCCGTCGAACAGCTGGGCCAGGGTGCGGGGGCCCTCCTCGGTCTGGAAGGCGTAGTCCCTCTTGATGCGCACCCAAGGCAACTCGCGTCGAAGGCGGGCCAGCTCGTCGCCCCGCCGGGTGTGCGCCTTCTCGAGGGCGAGCAGCTCGCTCCGGGCCGCGGTCCATTCTTCTTGGGTCACGATCTTGTGTTCAATCATTTCTTGAGTCTCCTTTGATCTCTCACACGTGGTAGCGGTCACATGAGCGATATGGGGTCACATGGCTGGCATGTGATGAAAGGCGGGAACAAGGCCGGGGACCGACGAGGGGACAACGACGATGGCGATCCCAAGGGCGACGATCGCCAGCGCCACCGGCACGTCGATGGCCGGGCGCGGAGCCAGGAGCTTCTGGGCCACGATCAACCCAGTGGTGACCGCCATCCAGGCCAGACTCATTGCTCCGAGCGCCACCATCATCAGCATCAGCCCGACGCTCGAGCCCATACAGCACAACCCCAAACCCAATCCCGACGGCACAATCTCCCGGCAGGTCTGGCGAAACCCCCGCTTGATCGGCGTCAGTTCGTATACGCCAGCGGCCAAGGTGAAGGCACCGGCGGCGTCCCTCCCGTGCGGTTGGTAGAGCGCGTACACGACGACCCCGAACAGGGCCCACACGACTAGGTACGACCCGACATATCGTGCTACCTCGAGCGCCCGAAGCCCCGCCCGCGCCACGCGTAGCACCGCCGGAGCCGATCCCGGCAGCATCATGGCCGCCATCATCGGCACCCAGAGAGACAAGAAGTAAGGGAACGAACCCAGCCGCGTCGCCACGCCCATGTCCATCCCGCTCATCCGCTGTACCGTGAAAATCCAGCCAGCCACTCCGATACCGACAGTGGCCAGCCAGGCGGTCGCGGCCACCTTGGCGTGAGCTGTGGGCTGCGTGATCGGCGGTGACAACAACGACGGTGTCTCCACTGCGAGCTCTCCTATCTCTTCTCTCTCGCTTCTGCGTGAGCCGCTTCGGCCAGGCTTTTGATGACATCGAGGCGCTGGTCCCACCGCCTCGCGAGGTCGGTCATGACCCGGGTGGCCTGGTCGAGGCGGACGGTCTCGACCCGGTAGAGGACTTCGCGGCCCTGCTTGCGCCGGCCGACCAGGCCGACCTCCTCGAGCACGACCAGGTGCTTCGATACCGCCTGGCGGGAAAAGGGAACCTGCTCAGCCAGCTCGCTGGCGCTCGCTTCGCCGCCGGCGACAAGCAAGTCGAGGACCCGACGACGGGAGGGTTCGGCGATGGCCGACCAGAGCTCGTCGCCGGGCTCGGTCCTCATCCCGTCCGGTGCTCGACGAACAACCCGCCCAGGCGGCCCAGGAAGTCGGCCCAGCCGCCGTTGTGCTCGTCCGCATAGCGGTCCTTCTCGGCATCGGGCCAAGCGAGCAGCTCGTCGCCGCTCTCCACTACCTGGAGATAGGTGCGCTCCGCACCGCGGGGCGTAAGGTTGAACTCAACCAGTACCGAGTTGGCGGGCACCGGCTCCTCCCCGGCGGGATGGTTCCAACGGAAGGAGAACCGCTTGGGCGGATCGACCGTCTCTACCACCACGGCACCGCCGTGATGCTCGCCGAAACCCATATAGCCCTCGCCGCCCGGCTCGAGTTTCAGCTCGACCCGGTCGGCAAACCACTTGACGATCTGGTCGGGTTCGGTGATGGTGCGCCACACCACTTCGACCGGCGCCTCGATCACCACGTCCCGCTCGATCCTTAAATCGCCCATCACGATCCTGCCTTTCTCGACCTGCAACCAAAGGTAGCACATCCCAGGACGAAGCGCAACCGTTTGTTGCACATGGATTCTGAATCTCGCAGCGCGGCCGAGGTTGGCATCCCATCAATCACGCGCGAGAGTCGGAGCGTTCGGGCACTCGGGGGCGATTCTCGGTTGGGTGTCACCTACGGTGAGTCTCTCTGAGGAATTTGCCGGTCGGCGATGACTGTCCGCCGGTGATGCCGTCTCAACTAGCGACACCATCACGAAAGGAGCCGCTATGGCGACTAGGACCTCACCCCCTAACGGTACGCCTTGTTGGGCCGACCCCTGGAGGTCCTACGTCCAGGGCCGCGGCCGCTTGTACGGGACCCAGTTCAAGCTGCGGGCGATCGATGCCTGAGCCGTCGGTTTCCGTATCGCGTGACATCGGGGCGCCGGCCGGGCGGATCTTTTCCTTCCTGGTCCGCCCTGCTGCTCATCCCGATGTGGACGGATCCGGAATGGTGCGGACCCCACTCGAGGACGTGGTCCTCTCGAAGGTCGGCGACGTGTTCGCCATAAACATGTTCAACGATGAGATAGGCGACTACGTCATGGAGAACCGTGTGGTCGAGTTCGAACCACAGCGGCGCATCGTGTGGGAGCCGGTCATGCGTTCGGCCGACAAGCCCGAGTTCCAGTCCGGCGCGGGTGAGTCGGCGCATCATCAGTGGGGATGGCAGCTCGAACCGTTGGAGGCCGACCGCACCCGGGTCACCGAGTTCTTCGACTGCAGCCGTTCGCCCGATTGGTTGCAGAAGGCGACCAAAGGAGGCGAGCGGTGGCGGCCCGCGATCGAGGCCAGCCTGGAGAACCTCGAGAACCTGGTCGCGGAGTCCTAACCGGTCCCCGCAGGCGAACTGGGCGTTCTCGCCGACAAAGGCGCCACCCATTGACCTTCAAACTGGTAAGTAGTAACTTACCGTAAGTGGCTACTTACCATACAGCACTGGCAGCCCTGGCCGACCCGACCCGACGAAGCATCTTCGAGCACATCGTCGAAGGGCCTCGCGCCGTCGGGGAGCTGGCCGCGGTGCTGCCGGTAAGTCGCCCAGCCGTGTCCCAACATCTGCGGGTGTTGAAGGAAGCCGAGCTGGTCGTCGATAGTCAGATCGGCGCCCGCCACGTCTACCAGCTCAACCCAAGCGGGCTCGGGGCGTTGCGAACCTACCTGGACAGGTTTTGGGATCAGGCCTTGGCTGCGTACGCGGCGACGGCCGAGAGCGACGAGGAGTGACGGCATGACCACGACCGAGCAGTCCGTGCGCAAGCAGGTGAGCGTGAAGGTCCCGCTGGACAAAGCGTTCCAGGTCTTCACCCAGAACATCGAGCGTTGGTGGCACCCTGGCCACCACCTCGGCCAAGCCGACCTCGAGAGGATCGTATTGGAGGGCCACGCCGGCGGACGTTGGTACGAAGTCGGAGTCGACGGCTCGGAGTGCGACTGGGGCCACGTGATCATTTGGGAACCCCCGAACCGCGTGGTGCTGGCCTGGCAGATCAACAGCAACTGGAAGTACGACCCAGGTCTATTGACCGAAGTAGAAGTCCGTTTCACGGCCGAGGGGACCGGCCTCACCCGCGTGGAGCTCGAGCACCGCAACCTGGATCGTTTCGGCGTCGACGCCCCGAGCATGGCCGAGCAGTTCAACGCACCCCAAGGTTGGCAAGGGCTTCTCGATCTATTCGCCCAACGGGCCGCTTCCTGACGGTCGGGCCGTTCGAACTGCAGGATCCAAATCGTCGGGCTCGACCCACCCCTAAGCCCGCCCGAACTCGCCGGCCCGTTCCCGAGGCGGCGTCACTAGCCGAGTGTGGCCGCGTGGTCGGGCACGTGGTGATACCGCTCCCGCGGTGGCCGTTTGTAGCCTGCCGCGTCGGGCCGGCGCGGTAACCGGACCTTGGGGATTTCTCGATCCTGGTAGGGGACCGTGTCGAGAATGTGGGCCATGCAGTTGACCCGGGCCCGGGGCTTGTCGTCGGCCTCGACTTCCCACCAGGGCGAGTCGGGAGTGTCACAGTGGGCGAACATGTCGTCCTTGGCCTTGGAGTACTCGACCCAGCGCTTTCGCCCCTCGAGGTCCATGGGGCTCAGCTTCCACCGTTTTAGCGGGTCCCCCAGACGATCCTTGAAGCGGCGCTCTTGTTCGTCGTCGCTCACGGAGAACCAGTACTTGAGCAGGATGATGCCGTCATCGATCAGCATGCGCTCAAACGCCGGGCACTGGTGGAAGAACCGCTGCACCTCCTCCTCCGTGCAGAAATCCATGACGCGTTCGACGCCTGCACGGTTGTACCAGCTGCGGTCGAAGAGGACGATCTCGCCGCCAGAGGGCAGATGCTCGATATAGCGCTGGAAGTACCACTCGGTCCGTTCCCGGTCGGACGGCGCCGGCAAGGCAACCACTCGGCACCACCTGGGGTTGAGGTACTCGCTGATTCGCTTTATCACCCCGCCCTTGCCGGCCGCGTCCCGCCCCTCGAATATCACGACGACCCGTTGCTGATCGTCACGCACCCACTGCTGCATTTTGACCAGCTCGCCTTGCAACCGCAGCAACTCGGCGGCCAATCGCTTACCCACTCCAGTTTCAGCCATGCCCACATTTTGGCAAGCCGAATACCGGCCTGTAGTCGGGGTATCGCGGGATCACTCGCTGCCACCCCCGCAAGCCTCCTCGGTCTTTGCCCCGCGACACGTGACAGAGTTGGCTGATGACGGACTCTGGGTCGCGCCGCGAGGTCCGCACGGACGAGCCCATCAACTTGCGGCTCACGCTGGGCCCGCTGCGCCAAGGATCGGCCGATCCTTGCACCCGCTTCGCCGATGGCGGCCTTTGGCGAGCTACCCGTACTCCGGAGGGACCGGCGACGACCTTCCTCACCGAGGTCCCCCGGGATTCGGTGATCTTGGGCCGGGCGTGGGGACCCGGTTCGGAGTGGGCCCTCGACCATCTGCCCGCCCTGGTCGGCGCCCAGGACGCCATCGAGGACTTCGACGCCTTGATCCGATCCGATAACGGGGTGCATCCGGTGGTGCGTCAACTTCACCGGAAGCTCATCGGCCTCCGTCTGCCCCGGACCGGAGCCGTGACAGAGTTCGCGGTCCCCACCATCCTGGCCCAGAAGGTCACCGGCATGGAGGCCAAGCGCAGCTACCGGGACCTGGTCTTCTCGTTGGGCGAGCCGGCTCCAGGGCCAGGCGAGGCCGGCGGCCTCCGCGTGCCTCCCCAGCCGAGCGTGCTGGCGTCGACCCCGACGTGGACGTTCCACCGAGCGGGCGTGGAACGCAAGCGGGCTGACACCATCCGCCTGGCCTGCTCTTACGCCCACCGCCTCGACGAGGCCGCCAACCTCGGCACCGACGAGGCTCGCATCCGCTTGCGCGCCCTGCGCGGAATAGGACCGTGGTCGGAAGCCGAAATCGGCCGGATCGCCCTCGGGGACGCGGACGCGGTGAGCGTCGGTGACTTCCATCTACCCAACCAGGTGGCGTGGGCGCTGACCGGACAGCCGCGAGGGGATGACGCCGGGATGCTCGACCTGCTCGAGCCCTACCGCGGCCATCGGGGCCGGGTGCAGCGCCTCATCGAAGCCGCCGGGGTGACAGCCCCTCGCTACGGGCCCCGGCTGGCGCCCGCCGGTCATCGCAGCCACTGACCTGGCGGCTACTCGGTCTGGCCCATGATCACCCAATGACGGCGGCCGGCACGGCAGGATCGAAGGCGTGCCGACCGAGGACGATCGACCCTCCGGTCCCAGTCAGAACCGACTGGACCGGTACCGACCTGCGTTCGAAGTCATCGCGGCGATAGTCCTTTCGGCCGCCACGGTCCTGACGGCCTGGAGCGCCTTCGAAAGCGCCAAATGGAGCGGCTTGCAGGCGACCAACTTCAGTCTCGCCTCGGCCACCCGCACGGAGTCGATCAGGGCCTCGACCCTCGCAGGACAACAGTCCTTGGCCGACGTCTCGGTGTTCACCACGTGGCTGTCCGCCACTGAGCAGGGCCAGACCCGGCTGGCCGGGATCATCGCCAAAGGCTTCCGTGGGGAGTTCAAGGTCGCTTTCAACCACTGGGAAGCGATGTCGCCCTTGACGAACCCGTCCGCGCCCGCGTCGCCTTTCGACCTTTCGAGCTACCAGCTGGCCGAGAGCGGACGGTCGAACCAGTTGGAGGCGCAGGCCTCCCAGCAGTTCCTCGAAGCCACCAAAGACAACCGCAGGGCCGACAACTATGTCCTGATGACAGTGCTTTTCTCTATTGCGCTCTTCTTCGGAGCCATGAGCGGTCACCTGGCCAACGCCCGTCTCGAACTACCGTTCATCGCGATCGAGGCCATCGTGTTTTTCGGCGCGACCGCTGTCACCGCGACATTTCCCGTCCGGATCTGATGCGTCGGGCCGGGCGGCACTGGTGACCGAACCGACCGGGTATTTTTGCCCCACGGACCTTGGGAGGAAGCGAGATGGTTAGCGGCGCCTCGGGGCAAGGAGGACCATCGCCGTCTCGCGCTCTCGAACCGGGTCCGCCCTCGCCAGGCGACCTGCGCTCGTTCGGTGAGGCCAGGCGCAAGGAAGCACCCCGCCGCGTCCACGCCACCTGGCAGCCGGCTCCGGACCGCCCGGATCCGGTAGAGGTTCTCATCGAGTCGAACCGCTCGCGAGCCAAGGACCTGGTGCCCATTCGGTACGGCCGGATGATGGCCTCGCCCTTCGCCTTCTTTCGGGGGTCGGCGCTGATAATGGCGCTCGACCTGGCGACCACGCCCAACTGCGGGATAACGGTCCAGCTTTGCGGAGACGCCCATCTGGTCAACTTCGGGCTGTTCGCCAGCCCCGAGCGGCAGCTTCTGTTCGACCTCAACGACTTCGACGAGACGTGGCCAGGCCCATTCGAGTGGGACGTCAAGCGCCTCGCCGCCAGTGGGGTCCTGGCCGCCCGGGCGTCCGGTATGGACCCGACCCAGGCCCGTCGGGCGGCCGTCGCCGGGGTGCGCTCCTACCGTAAATGGATCCGCGAGTACGCGACGATGACTCATCTCGAAGTGTGGTACTCCAGGCTCGACGCCGACGTCCTTTCCAAGCTGCTGTCCCGGCCCGGGCGCACCGTCGTGGACCGGGCCATCGACAAGGCCGTCGGACGCACCCACCACCGCGCCGTCGCCAAACTCACCCGGGCGGTTGGCGGCAGCCGGCGCATCATCCCCGACCCGCCTCTCATCACCCGGGCCGATGACGACCCCGCGATAGCGGGCCAGTTCCCCGCCATGATCGAGGAGTACAGGCGCTCGCTGTCGCCCGACCGCCTGGCCCTCTTCGATCACTACCGCCTCGTCGATTTCGCTCGGAAGGTGGTCGGGGTCGGCAGCGTCGGTACGTTGTGCTGGATCCTCCTCATGCAAGGCCCGATGGGTGGCCCTCTCTTCCTGCAGGCCAAGCAGGCCGGCCCGGCCGCCCCCCAGCTGGCGGGATGCCCCGGGGTCGAGACGCATCACGGTGAACGGGTCGTGCGGGGACAGCTTTCCCTGCAGGCGGCCAGCGACGTGCTGTTGGGGTGGACGACCGCGCCCGAAACCGGCAACCACTACTACATACGGCAGCTTTGGGACTCCAAAGGCTCCGCCGAAGTGGAGCTCATGGGTCCGGCGGTCCTGGCCCGCTACATGAGCGCGTGCGGTCGGGCCCTGGCGCGCGCCCACGCCCGGACCGGTGGGTCAGCGTCGATCGACGGCTACCTCGGTGGTTCGGATCGCTTCGACGAAGCGGTCGCCGACTTCGCCGAGGCCTACGCCGATCAAACCGAACGGGATCACGCCGCGCTGACCCGCGCCGCATCCGAAGGGCTCATCCCGGTCGAGTTCGCCTGATGTCGACGAGGTGGTCGCCTGCTTCTTCTGGGCTGGTCCGCTGCGACCGCGGCGATCGACGGGCCCCTATCCCGGTCTGCCTCGCCGGCGCTGCAATCGACCCCACCTTGAATACGCCCTACCCACCTCAGGCCAGCTTCACGCGGCGCCGATGTCGCGTGCGATCTTCGGCAAGTGGATCCGCTTCGACCGGAGCGGCTTGGCCTCGTCGGGGTGGGTGACCAGCCATGCCACCGCCGCTCCGATCGACTCAGGTGTGCTGATCTCCGCCCACGGGTATTGCTCCCGCTGAGCTAACAGCCGCTCGCCGTAAGCGGTCAGGCCGGGCTCCACGTTGTAGGCCACGATGCCCTGGCCCCCCAGCTCGGCGTCTATAACGCCGGCAATTCTGTCGAACCCGCCCTTGCCAACCGCGTACGCCAGGCCCCACCCACCTTCGCCGGCCGGGCCCGGGGGATTCTGGACCGCCACGAACGACGACATGTTTACGATCGTCCCGACGCCGCGCTCGAGCATGCCCGGTACCACCCTCTTGAGGATCGCGAGCGGGGCGATGATGTCGCCTTCCAAGGTTCGCTCGATCACCTCGATCGGAGTCGTCAGAAAGGGTCCGTCGTAGCCGGGACCGCGATAGTGGGCCACGTTGACCACCACGTCGATGCGACCCCAGGATTCGAGAACGGCATCGACCGCGGCCTCCACCGAGGCCCGGTCCGCGACGTCCATCCGCACCGGCAAGGCCCGAGCTCCGCATGATTCAACCTCGACAGCCATCGCTTCGAGGCTGCCGGCGATCGGAGCGTCGCGCCTCCGTCCTCGCAGGTCGCCTTCCAGCACGCCGGTGCCCTCCTTGAGCGTGCGAGCGGCGACCGCCACGTCGTGGCCGTGGCGCGCCAGCGCAGCTGCGCACGCGGCGCCGATCCCGCGGCTGGCACCCGTGACCAAGGCGACGGGCCGGCCGGGTGTCACGTCGATTCTCGACGGATGACTCGTCTGGTCGGATACGCCGCGTGCAGCTCGGTCCATTCGATGACCACTTGGCGGTCAGCTATCAACCACCGGGCATCGGAGCCCTTTGAATACCGGTCCAGATAGCGAATCATCATCACCAGGTCCACCGGACCGTTGCTCGACCGCTCGTAATGGTGGGCCAGGCAGTGGACCCGCCCGGTGGCCTGGCGGTCCTCGCTCGGCACCGCTTCGAAGACCGCCCCACCCACGTGATGGAAGGTTCGGTGGTAAGCGGCGAGGGTGGCGAGGGACTCGATGATGGCCGGGCCCTGGTACGACGACTCCACCGGACCCTGCTCTCCTTGGACCCGCATCTGCGCTTCGGAGTCGAACAGTGCGACGAGCGCGTCTCCGTCCCGTCGGTCGACGGCGTCGGCGTAGGCATCGACCAGATGGCGCAGGGCGACGACGTCCTCGGCGCCCAGACCGTTCTGGCCGCTCACTGCCGCACCCACGAGGCAGCGGCGATGGCTTTACCGGCTTCGGCGAAGAAAGCGACCACGTCATCGGAGGTCTTCACGTAGGAGCTGAAAGGCACGTCGATATCAGTGACGCCGGCCTCGATGAGAACCGGAGCACCCTCTATGGTGGCGGACAGGTCCGGCCGTCCGTCGGCGGTGTGGGCCACCCGAGCCGTCGATCGCACCCGCAGGCTGGTGGGGTCCCTGCCGGCCGCGACGTAGCGCTCCTGGAGCTTGGCCACGCCCGCAGCTATCCCCGTCCGGCGCTCCCCCATGATCGGGATCCATCCGTCCCCGAGCTCGACGATGCGGTGCAAGTTGCGAGCCGTGAGGGTGCCGGAGAACAACACGGGCGGGCCGCCTGGCCGCACCGGCTTGGGCTCGCACCAGATATCGGAGAAAGACACCGTCGGTGATTCGAACTTCGCCGGCGATCCGCTCCACAGGGCGCGGCAGGCGCCGATCCCGTCGGTGAGCATGCGACCCCTCAACGAGTGGTCCAGTCCTTGGGCTTCGAATTCTTCCTGCTGCCAACCGGTGCCCACTCCCAGCTCGAGGCGTCCGCCGGAAATGACGTCGATGGTCGCAGCCCATTTGGCGAGGAGGGCCGCCGGACGCAGCGGCACGATCAGGATGCCGGTGGTCAGACGCACGCGCCCGGTCACGGCTGCGATGGCGGTCATCACCGTCAGCGGCTCCACCCAGGGCGCCTCCGGACCGAAGGGGAACTCCCCCCACGGGTAGCGGTCGACTCTCGGACCCATCACCACGTGGTCTGACAATGACACGGCGCTGAATCCGGAATCCTCTGCGCGCCGGGCCAGATCGATCAAGGACTTGGCGCCGGCTGCCGGTTCCGAGCCGATCGGTAGGCGCAACGTGACATCCGCAGTCCCACTCAACGCGACACCGCCTTGAGGTCGAACCGGCCGGCGTCGATGAGCTCTGCATATTGATGCAGCAGGTTGCAAATGGCGACCTCATCGGAAGTGCTCAACGGCGGCTCCTCAGTTCGTGGTCCTCGTGATCCTCTGGGCCGCCCGACCGGGCGCGTCGCCCCACCCGGGCCTGTTCTAGAATGTTATTCTAAAATCGGTCATCGGGCCAGCAGCAGGAGGCGGCACCAAATGCGAGAGTTCAGTCACCCGGCCATCGACGCCCTTCGCGACTCCGGCCCCGAGTTGACCGCCCAAGCATCCGTCAATGCCGAAGCGAGGAAGCTGTCGGATGCCACGGCGAAAATCCTCCGCGAGACCGGGGTCATGCGCTTGATCCAGCCGGCCCGCTACGGCGGCCTGGAAGCGGACCCTCGCGCCTTCGTGGAAGCGATGATGCTGGCCAGCCAGTTCGACGGCGCGGCCGGATGGGTCCTCGGCGTCGTGGGCGTCCACAACTGGCACATCGGCTTGTATGCCGACGAGGTGCAGGCCGAGGTTTGGGGCGATGACCCTGACACGTGGATCAGTTCGTCGTACAACTACGTCGGCAAAGCCCAGAGTGTCGAAGGCGGTTTCCGCCTGACTGGACGGTGGTCATTCTCGTCGGGGTGCGAGCACGCCAAGTGGGTCTTCGTAGGAGGCTTCGTCTATGACGACGAAGGCCGACCGGTCGAGATGCGCCACTTCCTCCTGCCCAGAGTCGATTATGAGATCATCGACGTATGGCACGTGGCCGGGCTGTGCGGCACCGGCAGCAATGACATCAAAGTCGAGGATGCGTTCGTCCCCGACGCCCACAGCATGAGCTGGCCCGATCTGCAAGCCCATCGTTGTCCTGGCACGTCGGTGAACAGTTCGCCGCTGTTTCAAGTGCCCTGGGGAACGATGTTCCTCAACGCCGTTACGGCACCTCTGGTGGGCATGGCGCGAGGCATGCTCGACGAGTCCGTCTCCATGATCAAGCAACGCGTCAGCGGATACATTCCGCCCGGACCAATGACTGGAATGTTCGACGCCAAGCGGATGTGGCCGGCCTTGACCATGGCGAAGCTGGCCGAGGCCTCGGCGGAGATAGACGCGGCCCGAGTTCAAATGCTCGACAACCTGAGCGACGTCTACTCCTACGCATCCCAGGGAGAGGCCGTGCCGCTCGAGGTCCGGGCCCGAGCGCGGCGGGACCAAGTCATGGCGGCCAAACGCTCCACCGAGGCCGCGAACACCATCTTCTCGCTGGCAGGAGGGCGGGGCCTTTCGCTGCGCAGCCCGATCCAGCGACTGTGGCGAGACGCACAAGCCGGCGGCCACCACGTCGTCAACGGCAGCGACCAGGCCCTCACCTCTTACGGCGCCTACCTCATGGGTGAACCCATCGAGGACCAGCTGGTCTGACCAGTCGGGGCGGCCGGCGCCGGCGGGGCCGGGCGTCGCTGGGCCGTCGCCCGGTTACTACTTGAGGTTGAAGAGCGTCGTCGCGTGGCGGGCGAAGTCGATCATCGGCGATGACAACCCGGCAGCAATGGTGAACGCGGCACAGATCCCCAGAGCCACTGCTACCGGCAGACGGACCTTCTCGTCGACCGCCGGCGGATCTAGCAAGGTCGCGGTCGCAGTCGCTCCGTCCAGCGATGGGATCGGCTGGAGCCCGGCGAGGATCGAGCCGTCGCCGGCGCCCGCACCCCCCGAGACGCCCGCACCCCCCGAGACGCCCGGCGCACCTGCGACCGCTTCACCCTCGGTCCCGTACATAAGCAGCGCCACCCGTAGGTAAAAGAAGGCCGCGATTGCGGCGGACAGCATGGCGATGATCGCCAGCACGTACTGGCCACTCTGCACCGCCGCCTGGATCACGTAGAACTTGGCTAGGAAGCCGGTGGTGAAAGGCACCCCGGCCTGGGCGAGGAGGAACACGAGCAGCACCGCAGCCAAGAGCGGCCGCCTCTTGGCCAAACCCCGCACGGCGCCGAGATCGTTGCGGGCCTCCCCCCGGCCTTGGATGATGGAGATGATGGCGAAGGTGCCCATGATGATGAAGGTGTACGTAAAGAGGTAGAACAGCGCCCCCGCCGTCCCCGTGGATGAGGCCGCTTGCAGGCCGACGAGCACGTAGCCAGCCTGGCTGATCGATGAGTAGGCGAGCATGCGCTTCAAGTCACGCTGCGCGATCGCCATCACCGATCCGACCAGCAAGGTGAGCACCGCCATGAGCCAGATGGCCGGGCGCCAGTTGGCCTGCTGGGTGCTGAGCCCCATGTCGAGCACGCGGAGCAGTCCGGCGAAGCCGGCCGCTTTGGCCACGGCAGCCATGTACCCGGCGAAGGGCGTGGGTGATCCCTGATACACGTCGGGGGTCCAGAAGTGGAAAGGCACCGCAGCCACTTTGAAGCCGAGCCCGACGATCAAAAGAGCCATCCCGGCCAACAGGATCCCGTTGTGGGAAAGGCTGTTGGCGCCCAAGAAATTGGCCATTTCCAAGAACTGGGTTGATCCCGTAGCGCCGTACACCAGGGCCACTCCGTACAGGAAGATGGCCGACGAGAAGGCCCCGAGCACGAAGTACTTGAGCCCGGCTTCGCCCGACTGCGTCCGACGGCGATGGTACGCCGCCATGACGTACAGCGAGATCGACATGATCTCGAGGCCGAGGAAGAGCATGATCAGGCCGGCTGAGGCGGCCATGAGCATGGCGCCGGTTCCCGCCATGAGCATGAGGACGTAAGCCTCGACGCCGTCGAGTCCTTCTCGGCGAAGGTAGCTGTCGGTCGTCATGGCGCCCAGGATCGTGGCCACCGAAACGAGGGCCATGAACAGCACCGAGAAGCGGTCGTAGAACACTTGCTGCCCGATAGTGAGTTGGTGGGCTAGTCGGTAGTTCAACGCGGCTTGGGCCCCGGCGGGGACGTGGGCATTGATGTTGCCGATGTCGCTCCATTGCCACACCGACGCGATCAGCGCCAAACCTCCGATGGCCACGGTCAGGAGGGCGTATAGGCCCGGTCGGGATCGCTTTGGAAGCACGGCCGAGATGGCCAGGAGGGCCAGCGCCCCGATGACGAGGACGAGGACCGGGAGGATGCTCCGGTAGGCAACCGAGATGTGAAGCGAGTTGGTGTCGGAGCACACCGACGTTATCTTGGCCCCGCCTGAAGAAATGCTGCACGGCACCGGGATCGTGGTAGTCGACGTCGTGGCCTGGTCGGACACCCGCCCTACGACATCGGCGAGGAGCCCGATCACTTGCCGCCTCCCGAGGCCGAGGCCTGTTGGGTAGAGGCCGAGGAGCCCGAGTCCCCGTTGGCGGGTGGAGATGCGTCGACGCTCTGACTAGCCGGAACCGTGTACTTGATCGCAGACGAGCCTTGCGACGGGACGTCGGCATTGGGCGCGACCCGCTCGACGTGACCCAGCAAGTACTCGACCGACGGGTTGACCCGGTCGAAGAACGGCTTCGGGTAGATGCCGAGGAAGACGATGCCGGCCAGCAGAGGAGCGACCATCCCGATCTCGCGCCACGTGATGTCCTTGAACTTGTCGTTGATCTCGCTCGTGCTCCCGTGGAAGACCCTCTGGTAGGCCCATAGGAGGTAAACAGCCCCGGAGACGACGGCGGTTGTCCCGGCCACCGCCCACCAGCGATGGGTGACGAACGTGCCGACCAGAACGAGGAACTCGCCGACGAACCCGTTGAGACCCGGCAAGCCGACTGCGCTCATGACCACGACAAGGAAGATGGCCGCGAGGACCGGGGCCGGCTTCTGAAGTCCACCCAGGTCCTTGAAACGCAGAGTCCCGCGCCGCTCCCAGATGACACCCACCAGAAAAAAGATGGCTCCCGTGGTGAGGCCGTGGTTGACCATTTCGAGGACGCCGCCGGATACGCCTTGATCGCTGAACGCGAAAAAGCCGAGCACGATGAACGCCACGTCGACGATCGAGGCGTAGGCGACCAGCCGCTTCAGATCCTTCTGCATGATCGTGACCAGCGCTCCATAGGTAATTCCTACGGCAGCCATGGTCAGGAGCAGCGGGCCCAGGTCGGCCGCACCGCGGGGCAGCAGGAAGACCCCGAGGCGGAGCAACCCGTAAGCCCCGAGCTTGAACAGAATCCCGGCCAGGACCATGGACCCCGACGTCGGCGCTTCGGTATAGGTATCTGGAAGCCAGCTGTGCAACGGTACGAGTGGGATCTTCACGGCGAAGGCGATGGCGAACCCGGCGAAGATCAGCACCTGGTCAGCGTGCGGGAGGCCACTGGCCAGGCGGCCGAGGGTGATCAGGTCGAAGGTCTCGTGGCCCTTGTTGGCCGGGGCGGTGAGGACTACTAGAGACAGGATGGCGACGAACAGGAAAGCCGAACCGGCGAAGGTATAGATGAAGAACTTCATCGCCGCGTAGTTGCGCCTCGGCCCGCCGTAGCCGGCGACGATGAAATAGCCGGGCACCAGGGTGACTTCGAACATCACGAAGAAGAGGAAGAGGTCCATCGCCAGGAAAGTTCCCATGCACGCCGCTTCGAGCAAAAGCATCCAGGCCAGGAATGCTTTGCGGTTGCCTTTGAGGGTCGGCCCGAACATGGCGATCGGGAAGAGCAGGGCGGTCATGGCGATGAGGAAGAGCGATATGCCGTCGACTCCGACCTTCCACGAGATGCCGAAGGCACCAATCCAGGAGTGCTGGCTGACGAACTGGAACCCGGCTTGCCCCGACGGGAAGTCCACGACCAGGAACACGACCAAGGCCAGCTCGGCTAGCGAGGCGACGAGCGCCACCGGCAGGACCAGCTTGTCCTCGCGGGAAGACGGGATCAGAGCCGTCACCGCCGCGGCGACGATCGGGAGGAACACGATTAGGGTCAGCAAGGGGAAACCCACGGTCCTCATCGTCAGCTCCCCACCCGCGTCGCCACGAACGCCAGGATCACGGCGGTACCGATGCCGATGCCGAGGGCGTAGTTGCGTACGTATCCGGTCTGCATCCGGCGCAGCTGTCTTCCCGTGCCAGACGTGAATCGAGCCAAGCCGTTGACGGCGCCGTCGACAACTCGGGCGTCGATCATGAAGCTGAAAGCGCTAGCCATCCGGGTGAGTGGCCCCGATACCGCGGCCGATACGGCCTCATCGATGTACCAGCCGTGGACCAGCACGGCCGGCTCCAGGGCTGGTCGGTCCACTTTGCGCCAGGCCGTGAGCCCGAGGCCCAGCCCGAGGAAGCAGATAGCCGTCACCGCTATCCCGAGCACCCACTTGGTACCGGTGCCTACGTGCACGGCCGGGTCGATGGTCGAAGGAAAAACCGGCGCCAGCCATTTGTTGACGAAGTCGAGCCCCCCGAACGGGGCGTTGAGCAGCCACCCGAAGGTGGCGCAGAAGGCCAGGATCACCAGTGGCGCCGTCATGACCCATGGCGACTCGTGCGGCTCGCCCCCGCCATGCCCGCCGTGGCCACCGCCGCCCTCGTGCCCGTCAGACGTCCATCGGGCCTGGCCGAGCCACACCAGCGCCACTTGGCGGCTCATGTAGTAGGCCGTGAGACCGGCCGTCACCGCGCCGACGGCCCACAAGGCCGGGCTCATGTGCCAGGCCGAGTCCAGGATGGCGTCCTTGGACCAGAACCCGTCGAAGGGCGGGATGCCTGATAGCGCGAGGTAGCCGATGATGAACGTCGGGAAGGTGATCGGCAAGTACTTCCGGAGGCCTCCCATCTTCTTCATGTCCTGCTCATCGTTGAGGGCGTGGATAACCGACCCGGCTGCCAGGAAGAGAAGCGCCTTGAAGAAGGCGTGGGTGATCATGTGGAACAACCCGGCCGTGTAGTCGCCGCTCCCCTCGCCCAGGAACATGTAGCCGAGCTGGGAAATGGTGGAGTAGGCGAGCACCCGCTTGATGTCATTTTGGGCGCAAGCGATGGTGGCGGCGAGCAGAGCGGTCGTGGCCCCGACGATGGCGATGACCCACAGCACCGCGTGGCTGTAGTGGAGGATCGGGGCGCTGCGCGCCACCAGGTACACACCCGCGGTGACCATGGTGGCGGCGTGGATGAGCGCGGACACGGGGGTGGGGCCCTCCATGGCGTCGGGCAGCCACATGTACAGGGGTATTTGAGCGGACTTGCCCACCGCTCCGAGGAAGAGCATCAAGCCGATGCCCGTCGCGGTGGCGCCGGCCAAGGTGGAGTGGCCCGAAGCGAGTGGGCCCAGCACCGCCGAGTAGCTAAACGACCCGAAGTGACCGAACATCAAAAACAGCGCGACCATGAACCCGAAGTCGCCGACCCGGTTGGTCACGAACGCCTTCTTGGCCGCCACCGCCGCGGTCTCTCGGTCGAACCAGAAGCCGACGAGGCCGTACGAGCAGAACCCCACCCCTTCCCAGCCGACGAAGCTGAAGAGGTAGCTGTCCGCCAGCACCAGCACGATCATGGAGAAAAGGAAGAGGTTGAGCAGGAAAAAGAACCGCGGGTAGCTCCGATCGCCCTTCATGTAGCCGATCGAATACAAGTGGATGAGGCTCCCCACGCCGGTCACGAACAAAACCATGGCGATCGACAGCGGGTCTAGCTGCAAGGCGAAGTCCACGTGCAGACTGCCGACGGGGATCCAAGTGAATATCTGCTTGTCTACGGTGCGGTCCGCCCCACTGCGCCCGAGGAGGGACGCCCAGACGATCACCGACCCAACGAAAGACCCGCCGGCGGCGATGGTGGCCAGCCAGCCCGACAGGGGGTCCCCGATGCGGCGTCCCCCGAACAGCAGGATCAAGGCACCTGTGATCGGGAGCGCGACTATTAGGTAGGCGGCGTTCATGCTGGTCGTCAGCCCCTCAGCACGTGGATGTCGTCGGCTGTCGCGGCAGCCCGCCGGCGGAACATGGCCACGATGATCGCCAATCCGACGACCACCTCTGCGGCTGCGACTACCAGTACGAACAACACCGACACCTGCCCTCCGACGTCGTCAAGAAGGCGGGCGAAGGTCACGAATGTCAGGTTCACGGCGTTGAGCATCAGCTCGACGCACATGAACATCACCAGCACGTTTCGCCTGATCAACAGCCCGGTGGCGCCAAGTCCGAACAGGACCGCCGCCAGGACCAGATACCAAGCGCCGGGTACCGTCACTCCGCTCCCCCCGGCCCGACTACCAGCTTCTCTTTGTCAGCGGCCCGGAGCTCGCTGGCGCCGGGCTGCTGGCGGCGAGACAGAACCACCGCGGCGACGACAGCAATGACCAGGAGAGCTGCGGTCATTTCGAACGGGAGCAGGTAGCGGGTGTAGATCGACTGCCCGAGCTTCTGGACGTTCTCGCCTGGACCGTCGAGCCTCCCGGCCACGCTGGGCGCGCCGCTGACCCAGTGATCGACCTGGGACAGGATCAGGATCTCCACCAAGGAAACGGCGCCGAGGATCAAGGCGATCGGCTTCTGGAACTTGGTCGCTTCCGGACCCGCGGCTTCGCGGCGGTCCACGCCCAGGAACATGATTACGAAAAGAAACAGGATGACGATCGCCCCGGCGTAGACGATGATTTGCACTGCAGCCAAGAAGTCTGCCGACTGGTCGATGAACTCGAGTGCTATTCCGAACAAGGTGATCACCAGCATGAGAGCGCAGTGGACCGGGTTGCGCAGCAGGATCACCCCGAACGCGCCGGTGAGGATCATGGCCGCGCCGACCAGGAACACGGCCCAAGCCGACGCGTTGGCAAGGTCTGTACCGGAACTGGCCGCGCTGGCCAGGAAGCCGGCGTACATCAGCTCACCTCTCCGTCGCTGTCCTTGCCGGCGCTTCCCCGACTGGGACGGTTTCCGTCGACGCCGATTCCGCGCAGGGCAGCAGAAATCATCTCGCGGAGAGAGAGGTCGGTGTCTGCAGCAAAATCGCCGGAAGCAGGATCGCTTTGACCCTTCTGGGCCGGCCTCACCCCGTAACCCAGCTCACCCGACCACAGCGGCTTGCCTTCCATCGCCGCGGAGCCGGATGGAGCGGTGGCGCGCACCCAGGCGGACGTGTGCCTGTCGTCGCCCGGCTTCCAGTCCTCCCACGGGAGCTCGCGGGGAAGCCCCTCTTCGTCCACCAGGAGCTCGGCCTTGGTGTATATGGCGTCCTGCCGGTTGACGAAGGACCACTCGAACATCTTCGACTCGGTGATGGCCTCTGTCGGGCAGGCTTCCACACACATGTCGCAGTGGATGCAGCGGAGGAAGTTGATCTCGTAGACGAAGCCGTACCGCTCGCCCGGCGCCACGGGGTCGTCGGGTGGATTGTCCGCGCCGCGGACGTAAATGCAGCGGGCCGGACATACCCCGGCGCAGAGTTCGCAGCCGATGCACTTCTCCATGCCGTCCTCATAGCGGTTGAGGACGTGACGGCCGTGGAAGCGCTCCGGCTTGGGCCTCTTCTCCTCGGGGTATTGGACGGTGATCTTGGGCTTGAACGGCAGCTTGCCAGTGACCAGGAAGCCCTTGAAGAAGCTCACTTGTCCACCTCGGTCGTGAAGGTGGCATCGTAGGCGTCATCCGAGGCGGCCGCGCCGTGCCCGACGTCGATGGCACGCCAAAGGAAGGCGATGAGCAGGAAGCTCGCTGCGATCGCGGCCAGACCCCACTCCCGGTCGAGGAAGCCCCGCACGATCCTGCTCTTGGACGTGGAAGTCGGAACCACCTGGAATCCGGCCACGATCATCAACATCGCCAGAGCTCCGGGAATGAGCCGCTTCCACCCCAGGTCCATCAACTGGTCGTAACGGAGCCTCGGCAGTGTGGCCCGGATCCAGACGTATATGTAGAGGATGATCAGGACCTTGATCGTGAACCAGACCGGCCCGATGCTGTGGCCCGCGATCCGGGGGCCGTCCGGGCCGCCGAACCACAAGGTGGTGATGATGGCGGAGTTGGTTACCAACGCCGCGTACTCGGCCAGGTAGAACCAGGCGAAGTCGACCGACGAGTACTCCAGGTTGTAGCCACCCGACAACTCCTCCTCCGCTTCGACCAGGTCGAACGGGGGTCTGGTCATCTCCGCCGTGATGGCGATCGCGAACAGAGCGAACGGGAAGAAGAGCGTGTGGATGACGTTCCATTTGTAGAGAAAGCCCCCGTGCTGGGCGGCCACTATGGCGCTGGTTTGCAGTGAGTGACTCACCAGCACCACGGTCGCCGTCGTCAGCCCGAGAACGGCCTCGTATGAGACCATTTGCGCGGTGGCCCGAACCGCTCCGAGCAGCGGGTACTTGGACCCTGAAGCCCAGCCCGCGAGCATGACCCCGTACACGGCCACGCCCGACGTCATCAGCAGGAACAGGATGCCCCACGGGGGATCGGCCAACTGAAGCCGGGTCGTGTGGTGGGCGATGGTGATGGTCCCGCCCAAGGGCACGATCGAGAAGGCCAGGAATACCGGAACCAGCATCAGGTAGGGGGCGATCCTGTAGATCACCTTGTCCGCAGCGCGGGGCATGAAAGCTTCCTTGAACAGGAGCTTCGTGCCGTCCGCCAATGATTGGAGCCACCCGTTGGGCCCCGCCCGGTTGGGTCCGTAACGTACCCCGAGCCACGCCACCGCCTTGCGCTCGTACATGACCATGAACAGCACCGACAGCAGCACGATCAAGAAAACGACGAGGACTTTCCCGATGAGAATCAGCCAGACCGCCAGGTTCAGGCCGTTGTTGAAAAGCGGGTCACCCATGTCCGTCGCCCCCGTCTGACGCCGCGCTCTCGACCCGAACTTCGGTCGCCGGTGAGGAGGAGTCGATCAGGTCCGCGGCCCGGGCACCCGGCAGGTTCCAGGGCAGGACGGCGGTGCCGGGCGGGATCGCTCCGTCCGCTACCGCCGGCAACGTCAGCGACCCCTTGGCCGACGTGACCCGCACCGATTCACCGTGGGCGACGCCCAGACCCGCCAGCACGCTCGGGTGCACCCGCACGGCCGGTTCTGGGTGCAA
>Ga0302324_100002711_pt1 | contig 40403 bp, 35 predicted proteins | sample Palsa_T0_1_FD_201949 | JGI IMG/M metagenome (GOLD analysis project Ga0302324, IMG submission 201949) | Peat permafrost microbial communities from Stordalen Mire near Abisko, Sweden - Palsa_T0_1 | ecosystem: Environmental > Terrestrial > Soil > Palsa > Peat permafrost | place: Sweden: Abisko...
GGAGCTATCGCGAACCGTTCGCAGCTGGGAATTTCTTCCCGTGGTAGGGACGCGAGCCGGACTATTTGGCAACGAGACCGGGCGAATGGAGGCGTGGGTCTATCCGCTCAAGATCTTCCGCGACTTCCACTTGACTTTCCACGTGGGTGGACGGGCATTGCCGGCGGAAAGCCTGGCGCGCACGCTGACTGTTCGTCCGGAGTCGGCTACGCTGCTTTACGTGGGCGATTCGTTTCGAGTGCGGGAAACATTGTTTGTGCCCGTGCACGAGCCCGGCGCTGTGGTTCTGCTCGATGTTGAAACCGACCGACCGCTTGAAGTGGAGGTTGGATTTGTAGGCGATTTCGCATTGGAGTGGCCGGCGGCAGTCGGTGGCACCTTCGCAGATTGGAACGCGAGTCAGCGAGCGGTTGTCTTCGGCGAGGAGACGAAGAGGTTTGCCGCGCTGGTTGGCTCTCCGACGGCAGAATCTCCACGCTTGGCTTACGAAACCAATTACTCGTCTTCCAACGAAACTTCGTTTCGCCTGGGCGTGACACAAAAGGGCGGGGAAACCAAGGTGCTGGCGATTGCCGCTTCCGTTAACGGCTCGGATGAAGCACGGAAGACCTATCAGCATCTACTGACTTCCTATGCTGATCTGCTGCAAGACTCCGCGCAGTACTACCACGACTACCTGGCGCGCACCGTCAGCCTCGACTTGCCCGACCCCGCATTGCAGCAGGCTTACGATTGGGCGCGGGTGAGCCTGATTCAAGGCTTGGTTAGCAATCCTTATCTGGGCACGGGTCTGGTTGCGGGGTATCGAACTTCGGGAACGGGTCAACGTCCGGGCTTTGCTTGGTTCTTTGGCCGCGATTCGCTGTGGACTTCATTCGCCCTGAACGCAGCCGGAGACTATGCTACGACCCGGACCGCACTGGAATTTATCGGCAAGTACCAGCGCGACGACGGCAAGATTCCTCACGAAATTGCGCAGGGAGCAAGCTTCGTTCCCTGGTTCAAGGATTTTCCGTATCCCTACGCGTCGGCCGATGCGACGCCGCTCTTCATCATCGCGATGGACGATTACGCGACGCGCAGCGGCGATACCGCTTTCGTTCGTGAGAAGTGGGACAGCGTTTGGAAAGCCTATCAATTTCTGCGATCTACATACGATGCGCAGGGCTTCGCGCAGAATGCCGGTGTCGGGCATGGCTGGGTGGAAGGCGGTCCGCTGCTTCCCGTGAACGCGGAGTTCTACCAAAGCGGATTAGGTGTGGAAGCTTTGCGGGCACTGTCGAACTTGGCCGGGCTAGTGGGCAAAGATGATGTAAGAAAAGAACTGGACGCCGAATTCGAGCGCCAGAGGCCAGCGCTCGATCAGACATTCTGGTCTCCTGAAAAGAAAATCTACGCATTCGCGCTGAATCAAGAAGATCATCGCATAGACGAGGCGAGCGTGTTGTCCACCGTGCCGATGTGGTTCGGACTGCCGGATGCAGATCACGCGGAGGAGATGATTACCCGACTCGCCGGCTCCGACCACCAAACCGACTGGGGCATGCGCATCATCTCCTCGCATTCCAAGGTTTACGACGGTTCGGGATATCACTTCGGCGCGGTGTGGCCGTTGTTCACGGGATGGGCCTCGGTCGGCGAATATCGGTATCATCGCGCACTGCAAGCGTATTCGAATCTTCGGGCAAACGCGCTGCTGACGCTGGATGGTTCGCTTGGTCACGATACGGAGGTTCTTTCCGGCGACTATTACCAGTCTTTTTCCACGAGTTCTCCGCATCAGATCTGGTCTGCTGCCATGGTGGTAAGCCCGATACTGCGAGGACTATTTGCATTGCAGACCGATGCGGTGAATCATCAGATCACACTGGCGCCGCATGTGCCCGCAGACTGGACTTCTTTCGCCATTCGGAATGTTCACATCGGATCAGACACAATCGATTTTCAATTCCATAAGACATTGGGAAGCGTCGTGCTTGAAACCAAACGTACCGGAGAAAGCGATTGCTGGATTGAGTTTTCGCCCGCACTCAGCCTGCGTACACAGGTGGTCTCGGTAGAGATGAACGAAAGGCCATTGCCGTTTAAGATGCAGGCGAATGCCGAGGATCAGCATTTGCTGGTTCGCTTTCCAGTTCATGATGGTCCAAATAGGTTAGTGATTCGGTTGAAGAATGATTTCGGGCTGTCACTGTCGAACCAGCTTCCCGCATTAGGGAGCGTAAGCCAGGGGCCGCGCGTGATCTCCGAGTCGTGGAATTCCGCGCGAAGTCTTTTGACGGTTGAAATCTCTGGAGCACCGGGACGGACCTATGAGCTTGGGGTTTGGAATCCAGGCCAAATCAGTTCCGTGGAAGGCGCCATCCCTACGCCGCAAGGAAGGCTTCGCGTCGAATTTCCGAACGGCCTCAACGACGAATATTTGCCGAAGACTTTCGTAATCCACTTTAACAAATCGTGATTGAGGCGGATTGAAACAGTTTTAGATTCCAGAGGGCCAAGAAACTTTCAGATTGTCCTAAGTCGGCATGGAGGCCTGGTCAATGAAGAAAATTCTGTCGTGGTTAGCGGTACTATTGTTTGGCTTATCCCTGCAACTGGAAACCCTTGCGGCGCAGACTAACGCGGTAGATGCAGAAGGCCATCAATGGTGGCAGCACGCCGTGTTCTATGAAATCTACCCTCGCAGTTTTGCCGACAGCAACAACGACGGCGTGGGCGATCTGAACGGGATCACTTCGAAACTGGATTATTTGAAAGCTCTGGGCATCGATGCGATCTGGATCTCGCCCTGCTTCCCCTCGCCCCAGGTGGATTTCGGCTATGACGTTTCCGACTATGAAAATATCGATCCCATGTACGGGACGCTGGCGGATTTCGACTCTCTAGTGAGGGAAGGGAAAAAACGCGGCATCCACGTGATTCTGGATTTCGTGGTGAACCACTCCTCAGATCAGCACAAGTGGTTCGTGGATTCGAAATCCTCGCGCACAGCGAAATATCGCGACTGGTACATCTGGCGCGATGGCAAGGGACCGAGCGAGCCTCCCAACAACTGGGTTTCTACCTTTGGCGGTTCAGCGTGGAAGTTCGATCCGACCACTAACCAGTATTACTATCACTTTTTTTATGCCGAGCAGCCGGATCTCAACTGGCGCAATCCCGCGGTGAAAGACGCAATGTTCGATGTAACGCGGTGGTGGTACAAGCGCGGTGTGGCGGGGTTCCGGCTGGATGCCGTCGACACATTGTTTGAAGATCAAAACCTGCACGACAACCCGATCCTCCGTCCCGGCAAGAACGCCTTCGGGGATCCGATCGAACAGGACAAATACAATACGAAGCTTCCTGAAGTCCACGACGTGTTGCGAGGATTGCGAAAAGTTGCAGACGAGAGCAACGCGGTGCTGATTGGAGAAACCTGGACAGCCGACGTAGCTGAGTTAAACCACTATTACGGCGATCACAATAACGAACTGCAACTGCCCATGGATTTTCTGTTCACCACCGTGAATAAACTTTCGCCGGCGGATTTCCGCAAACAGATTGCTGCGGTGGATAAGGCTTCCGGCTGGCCGACGTTTGTTATCAGCAATCACGACATCGTGCGCTCCTATGATCGCTATGGAGACGGAAAACATAACGACCAGATTGCCAAGCTGATGGCTGCTCTCTACCTGACGCTGCGCGGAACTCCGATCATGTACTACGGGGAAGAGATTGGAATGAAAACCACGCCTCCGACGCGCAAGGAAGACGTGAAAGATCCGATCGGCCGCAGCGGATGGCCCAAAGAAAAAGGCCGCGATGGCGAGCGCACGCCCATGCAATGGGACGCACGAGAGAATGCCGGTTTCACCACGGGAACACCGTGGCTTCCAGTGCCGCCAACCTACAAAACGCACAACGTGGCAACCGAAACGAAAGATCCGAATTCGGTCCTGGAGTTTTATAAGAGAATGCTGAAGCTGAGGCACACCAATCGGGCGCTGCTGGATGGAAATTACACGGCGCTGAATGAGAGCGATCCTAATGTATTGTCGTATCTGCGCGTCTATCGGGATCAGGCGGTGCTGGTTGCGCTGAATATGTCGGGATCCGTGCAGAAGGTAAACTTTGAACTGAAGCGCAACGGATTTTCCTCGGCCAAGCCCTTGCTGGCAACGGAAAATTCCATTGCCAAGGGAGACGAAGTCTCGCTCGATCCCTATGGCGTTTTTATCGGCCAACTCGTGAAGTGACGGTGCTTTGCTCGATCGTCAGGGCTCAGTTGTTTTCTGCCAGGACTTGGTACGCGAGACTGCTTCGCTCCAGCGCTCACGCAGCGTGGCAACCTGGCTTTGCGGCATTTGCGGATGGAAGCGACGTTGTTCCCTCGGCAAGGCCCCAATTTCCTGCGTGCCCTTCCAGAATTTAACGCTCATGCCAGCCAGAAAAGCTGCACCCAGAGCCGTGGTTTCCGTCATCACGGGCCGGACCACGGGTACGCCGACAATATCCGCCTGAAATTGCATGAGGCTGTCATTCTGCGAAGCCCCGCCATCCACCCGCAATTCTTTCAGCGGCGTGCCGGTATCTGTTTGGATTGCATCGAGCAGGTCGGCAACCTGGTATGCGATGCTCTCGATAGCTGCTCGCGCGATGTGGCCTACGTTGCTGCCGCGTGTAAGTCCGAAGATCGAGCCTCGCGCGTAGGAATCCCAATGCGGAGCGCCCAAGCCGACGAAAGCTGGAACGAAATACACGCCGCCGTTGTCAGGCACGGAGTTGGCCAGCGCCTCCACTTCCGCAGAACTGCGAACAATGCCCAAGCCGTCGCGCAACCACTGAACAACGGCTCCGCCAACGAAGACGCTGCCTTCGAGAGCGTATTCGGTCAAGTCACCGATCCTCCATGCCACCGTAGTCAGCAAGCGTGCAGAGGAGAGAACGGCGCGCGTGCCAATATTCTGCAGCATGAAGCAACCTGTTCCGTAAGTGTTCTTCGTGAGACCAGGACTGGTGCATCGTTGCCCGAAAAGGGCTGCCTGCTGATCGCCGGCGATTCCAGCAATCGGAATGTTTCGCAGGCCTGGAACTGAGCTTACCTCGCCGTAGACTTCACTCGAGGGCCGCACGGCCGGCAGCAGCGATTCAGGAATTTTGAAGAGACTGAGAAGTTCGTTGTCCCAGCTTCCCGTATGAATATTGAAAAGCATGGTGCGGGAGGCATTGCTGGCGTCTGTCACGTGTACGCGGCCACCAGTCAGTTTCCAGACCAGCCAGCTATCGACAGTGCCGAACGCGAGTTGGCCCGCTTCTGCAAGCTGCCTCGCTCCCGGCACCTGATCGAGAATCCAGGCGAGCTTGCTGCCAGAGAAATATCCGTCGATCAACAGGCCGGTGCGCTGTTGAATGAAGTTCTCGTGGCCTTGCGCTTTCATCTCATCGCAAAAAGCCGAGGTGCGACGGTCCTGCCAGACGATGGCGTCATAGACAGGCCTGCCGGTTGCCCGGTTCCAGATGATCGTGGTCTCGCGCTGGTTGGTGATGCCGATCGCGGCAACATCGTTCGGCTGCGCTTGGGCTCGAGCCAAGGCTTCGAGAGCAACCTCGACCTGTGACGTAGCGATCTCTTCGGGATCGTGCTCAACCCAGCCCGGCTGAGGAAAGATTTGTTTGAACTCGCGCTGGGCCACGGACCGAACCGCGCCGTCATGATCAAACAGAATAGCCCGTGAACTGGTCGTGCCCTGATCGAGTGCGAGAATATAGCGCAATGATTTCCTCTAGTTTTCTTTCGCCTGGGTGGGGGCATTCGCCACGACGACCAAGAAGCGCCGCACACCGAAGTCATAGACGGCCGCGCCAATGAGCCCACCGAGCAAAGGAGCAACTACAGGAACCCACCACCCGCGCGCTCCATCCGTGAGGCCATTGTTGCGGAATCCCGCCACCGCCGTGAAAAGGCGCGGCCCGAAGTCGCGAGCGGGATTAATCGCGTACCCATGCATACCGCCGAAACTCATGCCGATCGCCACCACCACCAATCCGATCATTGCCGGCGCCAGATTGGCTCCAGGAGGCAAGTTGAACTCGTCGGTGATGGCGAGAACCAGAAGCAAGAGCAAGGCCGTTCCGATTACCTGGTCCAAGAAACCTGCTTGCGGAGTACCCGGAAAGGCAGGAAAAGTCGTGAAGATGCCCGCGGTTCTCTCAAGTTGAGGGTCCATCTGGCGAAAGGCAGGAAGATAGTTCTTGTACACGAGCGCGGCCGCAACGAACGCGCCAGCAGTCTGCGCAATGGAATAAGGCAATACCTTAAGCCACGGAAAACCGCGGAATACGGCGAACGCCAATGTCACCGCCGGATTGAGGTGTCCTCCCGAGACTTTCGCCGACACGTAGATTCCCATGGTCACGGCAAGTCCCCACCCTAGAGTGATGTTCGTGTAGCCACCGTGGACAGTCTCGCCGGGGGTTCTGGAAGGAAACAAAACCACCATCGCAACCACGCCCGTGCCAAAGAGAATCAGCACGAAAGTTCCGAGGAACTCGGCGAACAGTTCAGCGGCCAAGGAGGGCCTGGAATTCATCGAGTTTGCTGCTCCGGCTGGCAAATGCTTTTCCGCGTCGCGAAGTATAGCAAGAAATTCGAGCGCGAGGCTGGTGCGACCCAAGTGTACGACATGCGGTATTTCCTTGACATTTGGGCATAGGTCCGTAAGATAAGAGCATATTTATTCATCTTAGTGAATAAATATTCATTATGAATAAAGTATTGCGGCAGAGGGCCGTGCTGGAAACCCTGCGCCAGGGTCCCGTCACCAGCCAGGAGCACTTGCAGCGTGCGCTGCGCAAGCGCGGATTCAAGGTGGGCCAGGCCACCCTGTCGCGGGATATTCGCGATCTGAATCTAAGCAAGGCAGCCACGGGCTACACCCTGCCGCAGGGCGACGCCGCCCTGGCGCCGGCATTACCGCCGATGCAGCGGCTGGTTCGCGAATTTGCCCTGGATGTGCGAACTGCGCAAAATCTGCTGGTGGTGAAAACCATCGTGGGCAGCGCTCAACCGGTGGCGGCGGCCCTGGACGAAGAGGAGTTGCCGGAAGTGGTGGGAACGATTGCGGGCGACGATACGATTCTGATTGTTTGTCCCGATAAAGAGGATGCCAAGAAGCTGGCATTTCGAATCGGCGAAATGCTTTCCTGATGACCGCCAAACTCAAGACCGCGGTTCTTGGAGCAACCGGCTACTCCGGAATGGAGTTGACGCGCCTTCTGGCGCATCATCCCCGGCTGGAAAAGCCGATTCTCCTGCGGCGTGACGGGGGCGGGAATGGCGCCAGAGATTTGGCGGAAGTGTTCCCTGGATTGTCGGGCAATGGTGGCTATCCCCTGCAGCCGCTGTCCTGGCCCGAACTGAAGCGGCAAGATGTGCAGTTGCTTTTTCTGGCTACACCACACGAGGTTTCCCGTTCGCTCGTGCCTGCGGCCATTGCCGAAGGATTGCGTGTAATCGACCTGAGTGGCGCCTGGCGGCTGAAACAGGCAAAGCACAAGGCCGTTTATTCTTTTCAAGATTCCGACGCGGTCACTGCGGCGGAACTGACAAAAGAGGCTGTGTACGGGCTGCCCGAGTTGAACAGCGGCCGGATTGCCGATGCCCGCCTGGTGGCGAATCCGGGCTGCTATGCGACCTCGGTGATTTTGGCGCTGGCTCCGCTATTGCAGGCCGGGCTGGTCGACCGGGAGCGCGGAATCGTCTCGGATTCCAAGTCGGGCGTCTCGGGAGCAGGCAAGGAACCCACCGCGCGAACGCACTTTGTCGCCGTGGCAGACAATCTCTCGGCTTACTCGGTGTTCAATCACCGGCATCTCGGCGAGATCGTGGAGCAGTTGGAGCTGGGCACATCGGAACTTATTTTCACACCTCATTTGCTGCCGATTCCTCGGGGAATTCTTTCGACGGTCTACGTGCACTTGAATCGGAAAATGAAATCGGAGGACGTAGAGTCTTGTCTCCGTGCGTTCTATGCGAACCGGCGCTGGGTACGCATCTTTGCGACACCGAATCTTCCGCAGGTTCAGTTCTCTCTGCACACCAATTATTGCGATCTGGGGTTTTGCCTTGCGGAGGACGGCCGGCGTCTGGTGCTGGTTTCCTGCATCGACAATCTTCTCAAAGGCGCAGCCGGACAAGCCGTTCAGAACATGAATCTGATGTACGGCTGGAACGAACAGGAGGGGCTGCAATGACGATCGTGGTCAAGATCGGAGGAGCGGCACTCGAACAGGCTCCAACGTTGCGCAAGTGCGCAAAGGCGATTGCCGAATTGGCCCAAGACGGCCATCACGTGGCCGTGGTCCATGGCGGAGGAAGCACGCTCACCCGCATGCTGACTCAACTCGGAAAAACCAGCGAGTTTGTTGACGGACTGCGCGTCACCGATGCGGAGACTCGCGATGTGGCGCTGATGGTGCTGAGCGGGACGGTCAACAAGAAAGTCGTAGCTGCGATTCAGGCAACAGGAATGCCAGCCATCGGATTTTGCGGCGGTGACGGCATGACTTTTCGCGCGCGAAAAAAATTTGTTCGCGGCCGCGATCTTGGATTTGTCGGTGAGATCTGTTTTGTGGAACCGTGCTGGCTGGAGGCGATCTGGCGGCAAGGCGGCATTCCCGTGCTGGCGTCGCTGGCGCTGGGCGCCGACGGCGAATACTACAACGTCAACGCCGACGAAATGGCCGCCGCCTGCGCAGGCGCTTGCCATGCGAATGCGTTGATTTTTCTTACCGACGTAGCGGGGGTGAAAAACGCCGAGGGAACGGTGCTTCGTTGGCTGAGCACCAAGCAGGCCGCCGACATGGCGGCCGATTCGATTATCAGTGGCGGGATGCTGCCCAAGCTGCAAGCCTGCCGCCAAGCGCTGAAACACGGCGTGGCGCGAGTCCGGATTTTGCCCGCGGCTGAAGCGGACCTTCTACCGCAGTTCTATCTGACCAAGCTGTCTTCCGGCACAGAGGTGACCTGCTCATGAGAACCTCGTCAGCCATTCGTGCCAAGCTGCAATCCACAAAAACTCAGAACAAGGAGTTCACGTTGAACAGTCAAGCGCAACATACCGTGCCACACGCTTCCGCACTGGTTCCGCAGGCATTCTGGTGTCCCGACCTAGTTTCCACTCGCGATCTTGGCCCCAGCGGCATTGAGGCGGTATTACGTCTGGCCGGAATCATGAAGTCTCACCCCGCGGACTTTCGCCGAGCGCTCGCCGGCAAGCAGATGGTTATGTTTTTCGAGAAACCGTCTTTGCGGACGCGCCTGACTTTCGAGGCAGGCATGGTAGGCCTGGGTGGAACTGCCATGTTTGTCGACCAGACTCACGAAAGAATCGACGCGCGCGAAAGGCTGAGCGATGTGGCGCATAACCTCGAGCGTTGGGTGGATGTGATCGTGTTGCGCACGTTCGCGCAAGAGACGATCGAAGCGATGGCCGAGCATGCCTCCGTCCCGGTGATCAACGCGCTCAGCAATCTGGAGCATCCCTGTCAAGCGCTGGCCGATTACCTCACGCTGCAGGAGCGGTACGGCGATCTCAAAAATGTTCGCCTGGCCTACGTTGGTGACGGCAACAATGTGGCGCACTCTCTGCTGCTCACCTGTGCCTGCCTGGGATCGTCGATCCGCATTGCCACGCCGCCTGGTTACGCGCCCAGTCCGGAAATTGTCGGCGACGCGCGCGAAATTGCTGGGCAGACTGGCGCGGAGATCGAGTTGCTCACGGACCCCCATGCAGCCGTGGCTGGCGCGGACGCGGTGTATACCGACGCGTGGGCGAGCATGGGCCAGGAACATGAAGCTGGAGCGAGGGCCAGTATCTTTCCGCCGTACCAAGTGAACGCCGAACTCATGGCAGAAGCCGCGCCCCACGCGGTGTTCATGCACTGCCTGCCGGCCCATCGCGGGGAAGAAGTTACCGACCAGGTCATAGATTCCGATTGTTCCGTGGTTTTCGAGCAGGCGGAGAACCGGCTGCACGTGCAAAAGGCTATCCTGTATCTGCTGCTGGGCGGCGGCGACCGCCTGCCCGCAAGGAGCGCTCATGCCTGACAAAATTGTTCTCGCCTATTCGGGTGGGCTCGACACCTCGATAATCATTCCCTGGCTCAAAGAGCATTATGCGTATGACGTCATTGCCATGGTCGGGGATGTAGGCCAGGGTGATGATCTCGACGCGGTCGTCGAGAAAGCTTACTCCACCGGGGCCAGCAAAGTTGTCGTGGAGGATCTCCGCGAGGAATTCCTGACGGGTTACGTTTTCGCAGCTCTAAAGGCGGGCGCGGTTTACGAGCACAAGTATCTGCTCGGTACCTCGCTGGCGCGCCCCGTCATCGCGAAACATCAGGTCGAAGTCGCGCTGCGCGAGGGAGCGATTGCGGTTGCGCATGGCTGCACTGGAAAAGGTAATGATCAAGTGCGTTTCGAGTTGACCTACCAGGCGCTAGCTCCGGAGCTCAAAATCGTCGCTCCCTGGCGGGAGTGGTCGCTGAAATCGCGGGAGGATTGCCTGGATTACGCAGAGCAGCATGGAATCCCTGTGGCCGCGAGCCGGGAGAAGATTCACAGCCGCGACCGCAATCTGTGGCACATCAGCCACGAGGGCGGAGAGTTGGAGGACGCTGCGAATGCTCCGTTGGCTACAACCTGGCAAATCACTCGGTCGCCGCAAGAGGCGCCGGATGAAGAAGAGCAAGTAAAGATTGGTTTCGAGAATGGCACTCCAGTTTCGGTAAATGGTATGAAGTTAGATCCCGTATCTCTGGTCGAACTGCTGAACGAAATTGGCGCGCGCAATGCCATCGGCCGCGTGGATCTGGTGGAAAACCGCTTCGTTGGAATCAAATCGCGCGGATGCTATGAAACCCCTGGGGGAACGCTGCTGATCGCGGCACATCGCGAACTGGAAGCGTTGTGCCTGGAGCGCGACGTCGCGCACTTCAAACAGCATGTGGCTCTGAAATACGCGGAACTCGTCTACTACGGACTGTGGTTCACTCCGCTTCGCGAAGCGTTGGATGCCTTCGTTGAAACTACGCAAAGGGAAATGACCGGAGCCGTTACGCTTTCTGCATACAAAGGGAATGTGTCGGTGATGAGCCGCGAATCCGAATATTCGCTCTACCGCACCGATCTTTCCTCTTTCACTATGGGCGATAACTACGACCAGAAAGATGCGGCGGGTTTCATTCGTATCCTGGGCCTGCCTTCACGTTCGCGCGCCCGGGCACGTGTGGAGGTCGCGAAATGAAGATGTGGGCCGGGCGCTTCCGCCAGCCGCTGGACCGGACGTTCGAGCGCTGGCAGCGTTCTTTCCATTTCGATCGCAGGCTGCTGACCTACGAACTGGCCGTCAGCAGCGCCCATGCCCGCGCACTGAAGAATGCGGCAATTCTCACCGCCGAAGAACTCATCAGCATCCTGCAAGGACTGCAGCGGATTGGCGAACTGGCGGCCACTTCTGCTGGCTTTCTCGATGACGGCGAAGCTGAAGACGTCCATCACTTCGTTGAAAAGCAGTTGGTCGCGCTGATCGGCGAAAGCGGATACAAACTGCACAGCGGCCGCAGCCGCAACGAGCAGATCGCAACCGATCTGCGGTTATATGTCAGAGATGCGATCGATCAATTGCGGATAGAACTGGCGGAGCTGTGCAATGCTGTTGTCGAGCGCGCCGGGGAAGCGAGTTCTGCCGCGACCGGTGATGCTGCCATGCCCGCCTACACTCATCTGCAACGTGCCGAACCGGTGCTCGTCGGCCATTGGTTGATGGCGTATGTAGAAATGTTTCTGCGGGATGCGGACCGGCTCGCCGATTGCCGCAAGCGCCTCAACGTTTGTCCGCTGGGATCAGGCGCGGTGGCCGGCGCGACTCTTCCGCTCGACCGCGTTGCCATGGCCAGGGATCTCGATTTCGACGCTCCCAGCGCCAACAGTATCGACGCCACCTGCGATCGTGATTTCGCGATCGAGTTCGTCAACACACTTTCACTTGTGATGTTGCATCTGAGCCGCTGGGCTGAGGAAATGATCCTGTTCTCTTCGCAAGAATTCGGGTTTGTCCGGTTGCCGGAGGCTTACTCCACTGGCAGCAGCGCTATGCCGCAGAAGAAGAATCCAGATTTGTTGGAGCTTGTCCGCGGCAAAGCCGGCCGCGTGATTGGCGATGCGACCGCATTGACGATCACATTGAAGGGTCTGCCCCTGGCCTACAACAAGGACTTGCAGGAGACCCAGGAAGCGCTCTTCGATGCCACGGACACCGCACTGGCCATCTTGCCGCTGGTCACTGGCTGGATGAATGGGGTCGAGTTCGACCATCAACGCATGAAGGAAGCGGCCGATTCTGGATTCATGAACGCCTGGGCGGCAGCAACTTATCTCGTCAAACGCGGCATCCCTTCACGGCTGGCGCACGAGCAGATCGGCAAGGCAGTGAAGCTGTGCGCGGAACAACATTGCGAGCTGCAAGATCTCGCGCTGGACGAGTTGCGTTCTCTGAATGCCCTGTTCGACCAGGATTTCTATGACTGTCTGAGTCTGGCGGCGGTGCTGGCGGTTCACGATGTTCCCGGCGGCACCGCGCCCGCCCAGGTGCGGCAGGCGATCTCCGCGGCCAGAAAGAAAATCGACACCCTCATTGAGGAGACCCATGCGCACGCGTAAAGCCATTCTTCCCGACGCTGAGCACATCTATGGCTTGATCTCCGGCTACTCGGGCGACGGCACTTTGCTGCCACGGACGCTGCCCGAAATTTGCGAGAACGTTAGAGATTTTGTGGTTCTCGAAGATGACGGCCGCATTACTGGCTGCGGCGCGCTCCATCTCTATGGAACGCATCTTGCTGAGGTCCGCTCTATCACCGTGGCGCCCTGGGCGCAGGGCAAGGGCGGTGGTGGCCGCTTGATGAAAGCCCTAATGGCCGAAGCCAGGAGGCATCGCGTGGATTGTATTTGCCTTTTCACGCGCACTCCCGAGTTCTTCGCGCGTCAGGGATTCGAAGTGGCGCAACGGGAAGATCTTCCCGACAAGATCTATAAAGATTGCCATGTCTGCCCCAGATTTCACTGTTGCGACGAGGTCGCCATGGTGCGCGGCAAACTACCCAAGTTCGCCATCCTTCCCGAGCCCGCGAACTGGCTGGTAAAACTCCAGGCCTGACGCATGATCGAGTACCGTAAAACGTTATTCCCGCCGCCCCGCCTAATTATCGGAAAACGAGGCTCGCCCACAATGGTTAAGCCGCTCCGCGCAGAGTGGGGCAGGTAACCGGTCAATCAATCCGCAAAAAATATCTGATGGCTTCATTCCCAGTGCTATGATGCCGGGGCCGGTTGTACCAAATCCGAGCGCGGAGTGAATCAGGATAATCATGCCAATCGGAGCGCCTAGCAGCCCCAATCCAATCACTGCCCCGGAAGATCAATCAAAGTACGGCGGCGCGCTGGCCATGGTGACCACGCTCTTCTTTATGTGGGGATTTCTCACCTGCCTCAATGACATCCTGGTCCCACACCTCAAGGCGATCTTTGACCTGACCTATGCCGAAGTGATGCTCATTCAGTTTGCATTTTTTGGAGCCTACTTTCTTTTCTCGATTCCCTCCTCTAAGGTCATCGACCGAATTGGCTACCAGAAGACCATGGTGCTGGGACTTTGCACCATGGGGTTGGGCGCCTTCCTATTCATTCCGGCGGCCAGCGTGCCGTCGTACCCGCTCTTTCTCGGGGCGCTCGTAGTTCTCGCCGCCGGGATTACGGCCCTCCAAGTCGCAGCGAATCCTTACGTCAGCGTGCTAGGTCCGGCGCGGACCGCATCCAGTCGGTTGAATCTGACACAAGCGTTCAACTCGCTGGGAACTTTCCTCGCTCCCTGGTTCGGCAAAGCGCTGATCCTCAGCAGCGCCGCGTTGGGTATGGCTGAGATACGGCAGCTTTCGCCGGACGCTTTACAAAGATATCGGCTGCATGAGGCATCTACAGTCAAGCTGCCCTACCTTGGACTTGGACTGGCCCTCCTTGTGTTGGGCATCATCATCGGATTTTTCAAACTTCCGGCCATGCCGGCGGCACAACATCGCACCGGCGATCATTCGGCCGGGAGCATCTGGAAGTACCGCCATCTCGTGCTTGGTGCAGTCGGAATTTTTACTTACGTTGGGGCCGAGGTTTCCATCGGCAGCTTTTTGGTGAACTACTTCAGCCAGCCCGACATCGGCAACATTACCGAGAAAGTCGCCGCGGGATTCGTTTCCTATTATTGGGGCGGTGCCATGGTGGGCCGGTTTATCGGATCGGCAATTTTGCAAAAAGCAAGGACAGGAGCGGTTCTCGGCATCGCTGCCGCCATGGCCAGCTTGCTGGTGTGTTTTTCCATGCTGGCCACCGGGCACGTGGCTATGTGGAGCATCATTCTTGTCGGTTTCTTCAACTCAATCATGTTCCCTAGTATCTTCACGCTGGGGATTGCCGAATTGGGCCCATTAACCGGAGACGGATCCGGTTTGCTCGTAATGGCGATCGTTGGCGGCGCCATTATTCCAGTCGCCCAGGGATTCCTGGCAGATCGAATCGGCATTCACCATGCCTTTATTCTGCCTGCCATCTGTTATTTGTACATCGTGTACTACGCTCTATGGGGTTCGAAACCGGCGACAAGCGAATGACCGCGGCCAGTACACCGAAGCTTCCGCGACAGCATGCACCCTCGTAGAGTTCTCACACTTGCTGCTCATGCCGCGTTCGTGCCCATCGGTGTGGTGACCGTTCTTCTCGGGCCCATGCTGCCTTGGCTGTCGGCTCGCTGGTCACTCGATTATGCGCAGGCTGGGACCCTTTTCACTGCCCAATTCGCCACTTCAACCCTCGGAGTAGCCATCTCCGGCGTGCTGGTATCCCGCTGGGGATTTCGCGCGGCCATCAACGCCGGCCTTCTCACCATGGCCGCCGCAATAGCGGTGTTGCCGCATGGCTCCCGGCTGGTGGGGGTGATTTGCGTCGCATCGTACGGCGCTGGCCTGGGCCTGGCCGTTCCTGCGGCGAATCTGCAGGTGGCGGAAGTTAATCCAGAACGCCGCAGTGCAGCGCTGAACCTGCTGAATTTTTCGTGGAGCGCCGGAGCAGTGGCTTGCCCGTTCCTGGTTGCAGTCGCTCTCAAGCACCAGGCGATCGTGTTTTTTCTTGAGGCAACAACTGGATTCATGCTGGCTGTGTCAATCGGCATTGCCGCAACTTCAAGGCTTGTCGCGGATCCGAAAGTAGCGGTCCGCGACAGCCAGAAAACATCCACACCAATCGATTGGGGTGAAAGTTCCCTCACCGTGCTGTGCGCGCTCTTCTTCCTCTACGTCGGCACAGAAAACGCAGTCGGCGGCTGGGTGGCTTCCTACGCCAAGAGCTTTCGCCACACGACGGCGACACTTTCGGTTATGACTCCATCGTTCTTTTATGCGGCGCTGATGGCGGGGCGCTGGCTGGCACCGGCCGTGCTGCGCAGGGTTGAGGAAATCCAGGTCGCGCGCGCCGGTATCCTGCTGGCCTGTACCGGGATGACAGGGCTGATCTGGACGCACGTTATCGCGGGTGTCGTGGTCAGCGCGGCTATCTCCGGATTAGGACTCGCCGCCGTATATCCCATCACGATATCTCTCTTGTCGCGACAATTCGGAGCGGCTGCATCTCGGATTGGTTCGCTCATGTTCGTGATGGCCAACCTGGGGGGCGCGTGTTTGCCCTGGTTGGTCGGTTATTTCTCCACTCGATTGGGAAGTCTCAAAACCGGGCTGCTGGTTGCTCTTGCCGGAGGTGTTCTGATGCAAGTGCTCTACTTCACGAAGTGGAAACCAATAACGGCCGGCACCAGCCCGCAATGATTCAGCGTCCAAGCCCGGTGATCTCAGCGTGATACGGTTCGAGCAGGCTCTCCATCGCGTGATCGACCAACGGGCTACAGTTCGCTAAAACTATGCTCCGCCTGCTGCCTGTCCCTGAAACTTCACGTCCACCCGATTACGTTCTTCGTCGGAAACCCGGAACATCTGTCTTGGTTTCAAGTTCATAAAGCCGGCTACAAACACCTCGGGAATCTGGCCGATGCGCGTGTTGTATGTGTTGACATCGTCGTTGAAGAACTCGCGGCGGTCGGCGATGCGTTCTTCCAGTTCTGTGATGCGGGTCTGCAGCTTGAGAAAGTTCTCATTGGCCCTGAGTTGCGGATAGTTCTCGGCGACGGCGAACAATCCACGAAGAGCCCCGGTCATGAGTAGATCAGCTTGGGCCTTCTGGCCGATGCTGGCCGCATTCATCGAAGCCGCGCGCGCTTGCGTCACCGCCACCAGCGTCTGTTGCTCGTGCTGCATATAGCCTTTCACGGTCTCAACCAAATTGGGGATCTCATCGTGGCGCTGCTTGAGCAGCACGTCGATGTTCGCCCAGGCACGGTCGTTGTCGTTGCGCAGACGCACGAGCTCGTTGTAGAGGATGATCACATAGATCAACACTCCAATCACAAACAGCAGGAATGCCGCGCCTTCGATTACGTTGCTGCCCATCTTCCTTTCACCCTCGCCTGCTGGAATGATTCCAATGAAACAGCAGACCGGCGGGGCAGACAAGTACCAGCGCGGCTCCCTCGCGATCTAGAATAAACGATGGGGACACTTGGACTTGGGCATGGAGTGTCTTCGCGAAGCACTTTAGAAGTGCGGAGAACGGGGGCGACTCAGACCATGACTCGGCTCATCTCGTCACTCGCCTCGGAGACGAGCTGCCTCAGCCGGTCGAGCACGGCGCCGAGCTGGGAGACGTCCGCCGGGGGGTCCTCGCGCACGGACAGCATGGGACTTAGCTGTCCGATGCACTTGTCAATCTCTTGACTTTGGATGAGGGGGCTACTGCGCAAGGCGGTGTCCTTTTCAGCTGCAAGCACTTTTCTTTCAGCGAGGCCGACCGCGTTCCGCTGATCCTGCAGCGCCAAGATTACCCCCGCCTCTCTTGGAGATCGTGCGCCAATGCGTGACATTCTGAGGTAAGCGTCCAGAGCCGTGGCCAGGGAATCGAGATTCTGCGACAGGTCACGGTACGCCAAGCGGCGTTCATTTTTTCCCTGCAACACGAGCTTCTCCTTTTCGAGTTGCTCCGCTCCAACGTTGGTGATGTGGGCGGTCAGCGCCGCGGATGCCAGGGCAATCAGTGCGGCCAATACCGAGCTGCCTAGAACAATTGACAAAAGATCCGGTCTGGCAGCCTCTTTGATCTCTCGCAGCCAGGAATCTGGCATCTCGGGCAACTGCGATCGAGAAGAGTCGCTGATCTTCGTTAGCCACGACTCTGGGATCTCTAGAGGGACAATCAGAGACTGTTGAAGTCGCTTCAGCACCTCCTCGGGAGTCGCTGTGGGTGGTAGCGGCGCTCCGCTCACTGGGGCTTATCCTCCTCCGGGGCCTTAGCCGAACGAGGCGGGTTGCGCTGTCGCGGTTGATCATCGGGTTGAGGCGGATTCTGTCGGAAGGCCGTAGCGCAAACGATCTCTCCGCTCTCGCAAATGATGCAAGGAGGGGGCGGGGTCGGGACGGGGTGCTTGCAATTCGCGATGGGGCTGTCGTTGGACTTGAGGAAGTCCGACAAGGAGTTGTACCCGGCGAGATCCTTGTTGTTAATCGTCTTGGATTCCTTGGCCGCGCCTCCTCCGCTGAACACCAGCACCTGCCCGCTTGGGGTATCTGTCATTTTTTTTTCGATCTTATCCTGCGCTGCCTTGGAGGGCGCTTTTCCCTTATCTTGTCCTTCGTCCTGTGAATGAGCCGGTTGTGTCATCGTGAACTGCAGGAGCATGGTTGCGAAGAGCAGGACGCGAAAACATAGCGGGTGAGACTGAGGGGCTTGGGTCATAGCCACTCCTTGAGAAGAGGATCTGCGAACACGCGAAAAAGTGGTAATCGTACGCCTGGACGCAGGCCCCTGTCAACGTAAAACCCTGCCCCCCGCGACATTCGAGCGCATGTGCGGCAGACGGGCCGTTCGACTGCGACTTCGCCGGCACGTGGGGGGCAGCCCGCCTCACTCAGGGTGACATGGCACAATGGCACCGGCTATGCCCGTGAAAGTAACCAATAATCGGCCCTTGCTAAGGCTTATGCGGAGTCAGATCGCACGCGTGCTTCGCTTCGTCCAGATTCAAGCCTGCGGGCGAGAACTCGGCGATGGCGTAACCGGTCCTGGTTTTGACTTCCACGTTGAATACCTGGGCCCCGATCGCGCCGCGGATCGTGCCTTTGTCCATGGCGAGGACGCGGTCGCGCTCCCAGTTCCAGCCCTTATGGTCGTGGCTTCCGTCGATGCGGACCATCACTTCCATCTTCGGCTGGCCCCAGAAGCCGGGATAATCGGGCCGTCCCAGCCGGGCACCGGGGTTAAAGACGGCGCGCTGGTATTTGCCGTCGGCGCATATGATTTCGACTCGCGGCTTGTAGTCGGGGTCTTCGCGAAAATAATTGTTCGAGAGCAGTTCAAATCGAACCTTCTTAGCGCCTGTCATCTTGTCTTCGGACTGGAATTCCGTCCATTTTCCACCGGCGCTCACGCCGTCTTTTTCGTCCTGATAAGGACTCATGGCCCCGTTTTGAGCGCAGGCCGAGGCTGCCGCACCGAACACAATCAGGCCGGCCAAAAGGGCCTGCGCAGCCATCCGCGAACTTGCTTTCTGAAACCATTGCCGTGCTTTCAAAGTCGCCTCCCAAGAAAAACGTCTACTCCTTAATTTTGAACCCGTAAACCGGGCAAAAGTTGCTTGGAAACTTACCCATCCGGCTCTGCCCGGCACGGCCAGCCTATCGCGTATCGATCTTAAGATCGAGGTAGACCTGGGAGCGGTCATCGAACTGACTTAACGATTTGGTGTCACTTTTGTGGCCGTTGTGCTGGGCGTAGACCTCATAGTCCACCGTGGCCGAGAGGCCGGGAAAACGATAGGTGCCGTCCCCGCCGGCGATATAGGTCTTAACGGCATGGGAGCGTGCGTTGGTGAGATAAACAATGGCGCCAGACAGGGGATTATCCTGGGGGTCGAGGACTTTGCCATAGAGCAGACGCCCCTGAGACTTGTCGTTCTTGTCGGGAGCGGCATTGGCAGCGACGGCCATGGCGACGAGCAACGCGCAGGCAGTGACGGAAGCGTTCTTGAGAGAAAGTCTGGGAGTCATGCGAGTCTCATTTGTCCACGGTTAGGTGTAAACCGATGTCGGCGCGCTCGTCGTATTCGATCTGGAGCGTCACCTCCTGCGCCAAACGCAACCGGCTACCGTCCTGCATTTTCACGCCCTTGAGATCGGCCCACACTACATAGTCTACCTTGCCCGCCGGAACGCGCTGCGCAAACTCGCCATGATGATCGGAAGAGATCTCCCATCGCGGTTTCTTATCCTGAGCGCGACGAATCTTAACCGCAATTCCATACACGGGGCGGTCGTCCGGTCCCCAGACCGTGCCGAAAATGAGGGCATAGGGATCGTTGGGTTTCAACTTTTGTGACGCGGGCGCGGCGGTGGCGATCGGCAAAGAATGCGGATTCAGAGCAAGCAGGAAGAACCCAAACCACAGGGTTGAAAGAAACAACTGCGGGAAACTGGAGGAACGGGAGATTCTAGGAGTAGTCACCATCTTCGCTTTCTTCTTCCTCTTCGTCGTCCTCCTCGTAACCTGCCTCAATCGCCTTCAGTTCAAGAGGACTGGTGGTCACGACTTCAAAGTCTGTGCCGCACTCTGGGCACGAGATGATTTCCCCCTCTTCGACCTCTTCCTGATCAACATCCAGATTAGTTTCGCATTCGGGACAAAGAACCATGATTGCCTCCGCTCCCATTAGACGCCACTGGTAATATTTAGATTCTCCGCACACCGGAGGTCAAGTGGGCGTGCCCGGTGAAACGAATATTTTTTCGAAACTGGGGAAACGAGCTTTTGTCCTTGACATTTCGCAGGTTGGAGTTTCCATCATGGGCGCTTTTTTTGGACAAACGTGGCTTCTCTCTCTGGCCTTGGTTCTGGCTGCCAACAGCTCGGCGCAAGTGCAACCCGCGCCGGGTTCGGACGCAGTTGAAACCATGCCGGCGGATGCGCGCATTGCCGCCGCAATGCAGCAGGTTTCGGCGGATCGCATTCACGCAGATGTCGACAAACTGGCGAGCTTTGGGACGCGGTCGACGCTCTCGGCCCAGGATCCGGCTGCGATCTCCGGAGGGCGCGGCATCGGCGCGGCGCGGGAATGGATTAAGTCGGAATTCGAGCGCTATTCGAAAGATTGTAACGGATGCCTGGAAGTGAAGACGGATGTTTTCACCGAACAGCCTGCCGACCGCATTCCCAACCCTACCGAACTTATCAATGTTTATGCAGTGTTGAAGGGTACCAACCCGGAGAATGCAAAACGCATCGTGCTGGTGACAGGTCACTACGATTCGCGCAACAGCGACAATTTCAACGCCACGGCCGACGCGCCGGGCGCGAACGACGATGGCAGTGGGACCGCAGTCAGCCTGGAATGCGCGCGGGTGCTGAGCAAGATGAGCTTCCCGGCGACCATCATTTTTCTGACCGTGGCCGGCGAAGAGCAGGGATTATACGGCAGCAGCCATTTTGCCAAGATGGCCAAAGATCAGGGTTGGAACCTTGAGGCGGTGCTGAACAATGACATTGTGGGCGGCGACAAAAGCGCGGAGCAGGACCGTGCTGTCGTGCGCGTGTTTTCCGAAGGTCTGCCGGCGGCCGCCACAGAGCAGGACATCCGGCGCATTCGCGGGTTGGGCGGGGAAAATGATTCGGGATCACGGCAACTAGCGAGGTATATCGGCGATGTGGGCCGCGCCTATGACGCGGGCGTGAAGCCGGTGCTTGTTTTCCGGCTTGATCGTTACTTGCGCGGAGGCGACCATTCTTCGTTCAATCAGCAGGGGTTCTCTGCGGTTCGCTTCACCGAATTTCGCGAGGATTTTCACCACCAGCACCAGAACGTGCGGACGGAAAACGGCATCGAATATGGCGATCTGACAAAGTTTGTGGACTTCGATTATGTGGCGCGGGTAGCGCGGCTGAATGCGGCCACACTGGCGTCGCTGGCTTTAGCGCCTGCGCCTCCGGCAAATGTGCATCTGCTGACGAAAGATCTGGAGAACGACTCGACGATTACCTGGGCGGGCTCGACTGGCGGATCGGCCGCGGGATATGAGGTCGTGTGGCGCGGCACCACAAGTCCGGGATGGGAACACATCCAGGAGGTTGGCAACGTCACCCGGGCCACGCTGCCCATTTCAAAGGATAATGTGATTTTCGCGGTAAGAGCGGTAGATACGCGGGGACACCGAAGTTTGCCGGTGGTTCCAGCGCCGGAGCGATGAGGCAAGAAAACCAGGCGTCCGGCTAGTAGAATCAAGCGAGAGGATATCTTGTGCGGAGACGCGGCGAAGCGATGACTCTGAGCCTGCCCCCGTTTACCCGGGCGGTGACCTGGCTGCTGGCCTTGAATACCGGAATTTTTCTGCTCATGGAATTGTTCGGGCTGGCGCTGCCTGACGTGGTGCGGTTCGTGTTTGACCATTTCGCCTTGGTGCCGGATGCGGTTGTGCACGGGTGGGTCTGGCAGATCGTGACCTACAGCTTTCTGCACGTGACGTTCATGCACTGGTTCGGCAACATGCTCGGCATCTGGATGTTCGGGTCCGCCTTTGAAGGCGCATGGGGCACGCGGCGCTTTGTAGAACTCTTCTCCGTGGGCGTGATTGGCGCAGCGGTGACGACCATTGCGCTCTCCTACACGCACGCGTTGGGAAGCCCGTTCACTCCGACGGTGGGAGCGTCCGGGGGAGTGTTTGCCGTTCTGATTGCGTTCGGCATGGTGTTTGGGGAAAACGAGATCATGATGATTCCGTTTCCCTTTCTCATCAAGGCCAAGTATTTTGTGGCGATCCTGATTGTGGTGACGCTGGCGCTGGCCATGGCGGGAGGCGGCAATGTCGCCTACGTAGCCCATTTGGGAGGGTTGTTCTTCGGCTATCTTTACGTGAAGCGTGGTCCACGCGCGGGATTTAACTTTCGTCTCGGCGAAAAGTACTTCGCGATGCGCAACGCGTTCTATCGCTGGAAGCGGCGGCGCGCAGCACGGAAGTTCGAAGTTTACATGCAGAAGCATGACCGCCAGGTTCACTTCGACGAACACGGCAATTACATTCCACCGGATGACGACCCACGTAAAGGCAACGGCGGATCGAAATCGGGTTGGGTGAACTGAATAATTTTGGGCAGCTGCACGCTGCCCTGATTTAGCCGGCTCCGCTGCACAACGAAGCCCGATTCGAGCTGATGCCGACGAGGATCTCCACAACGTCTCCCCGGCCAGTATGCCTATAACCAGCGATGATTTCCGGCGCATGGCTCTGAGCCTTCCTGAAACGGCGGAAAGAGCGCACATGGACCATCCCGATTTTCGGGTGGGCGGAAAGATCTTTGCCACCCTCGGCTATCCCGACGCTGAATGGGCCATGGTGAAGCTGACCCCGGAACAGCAGCGTTTTTTCACGCAAGCGGAACCACAGTTTTTCCAACCAGTGAAGGGCGCATGGGGACGCAGCGGCGCCACGAACGTGCGTTTGAAAGCGGCCACAAAGACGACAGTGAGTGAAGCGCTTGCCGCGGCCTGGCGCAACACAGCTCCGAAACGCGTGGTGAAACTGTTTCAAAGCAAGAACGACTGAAACGTTTCACAAACCTGCATGGGTAGTTCTTCGCGTCTCGCTTTCCCTTTGAAACCCAAATCGTGACCTGCGCCTTCAACCACCAATAACTTCGTTTTCGCGGGAATGAGTTTGAGCGCCTGATCGAGTTCCGCGATCGAGCCGAAGGGATCGCGAGTGCCGTGGACAAAGAGGGCGGGAGTACGGAGGTTCGGAAAGTGCTGCGTGCGCAGCTGCTCCGGTTTGCCCGGCGAGTGCAGAGGGTAGGAGAGCAAGAGAAGACCTGCAACCATGTTGGGCGCATCGGCGCAGAGCATGCTCGATTGCCGGCCACCGTAGGAGTGGCCGCCGAGGAAGACTCGGCCCTGCGCCATGTTCTTAAGCGCCGCGACAGCATTGGCCAAGCCCGCCCGGTCCCGTTTGGCGTTGCCCGGCAGCGGCGGACCGTAAGGGCGGTCCTGACGATACGGCAGATCGCAACGCAGTACGGTGAAGCCGGCTTTGGCGAAGGTTTCGGCCAGAGCGATAAGCAACGGGGCGCGGCAGTTTGATCCTGCGCCGTGGGTCAGCACCACGCCATGGCCGCTGGGATTATCAGGATGATGCAGGAATCCGCGGACAAAGGGATCAACCGAGACATCCGTGAAAACCTGCGGGCTCGAGTGCGCGGCCACGGATGCTGACTCGCTATTAAGGCTTTTCCCGCGTAGTTTCAGTGCGGCTTTGCGAACTGGCGTCGTCCAGTTTCTCATAGACCTTCACGATCTTAATCTCATTCCCCAGCCGAGCCCAGCAGCGAAGCACGTCAGGATCCTCCTGGGCAGAGCGGCGCACTTCCTCGGACTTCCAGTAGCGCAGGAGCACGTATTGGAAATCAGCGCTCCGATAGAGAAGATCGCGGCTGTACCCTTTCTGCGCAAGAATGCCGATCAGCTCGTGGATGGTGGAAAGCGAAGCTGCCTCCATTCCGGGCAGAGGCTCCCAGATCGCCAGCGAGAGGAATTCCTGAGCCATAAGTTGCGATTATAGCTTCTTGCGGCTCGCGCCACGCGTGGCGCTTGGCTGAGTCGCGGCGTTGGCCTCTTCGGCGGTGACCACGTGCAGACGCATCAGGTTGGTGGAGCCGGAAGCCTGGCGAGTGCCGGCGACCACGCCGAGTACGTCGCCAGGCTTCAGCAATCGGCGGCCTAGAAGCTCCTTTTCGGCCATGCCGACCATTTGTTCCGCGGAACGGGCCTGACGGCAGCGGATGGGATGCACTCCCCAGAAAAGATTCGCGCGCTGCACCACCGGTATGGCGTGAGTGAAAGCATAGATGGCGGCTTGCGGCCGGTATTTCGAAATCATGCGCGCGGTATTACCGGTTTCCGTGAACACGGCGATTGCGCCCATGGGCAAATCTTCGGCGGCGTGGGCGATGGATTCGCAGATGGTTTCGGCAATCGAAAGACCATGCTGGTTGCGGCGGCGGCGTGGCTGCGTGAACTCTCCCATGTTGCCTTCCGCTTCGACCACGATCCGCGCCATGATGGCGACGGCCTCGCGCGGATAGCGGCCACTGGCGGTTTCCCCGGAAAGCATCACGGAGTCGCTCCCGTCAAAGATGGCATTGGCCACGTCGCTGGCCTCGGCGCGCGTCGGGCGGGGGTTCTCGATCATCGATTCCAGCATCTGCGTGGCCGTGATTACCGGCTTGCGCCACTCCGCCGCCCGCCGGATCACATGTTTCTGAATCACGGGAACTTTTTCCGGCGCCATTTCGACGCCGAGATCGCCGCGGGCAACCATCACGCCGTCGGCCGCTTCCAGGATTTCTTCGAGATGGTCGATGGCCTGCGGCTTCTCCAGCTTGGCGATCACGGGAAGGTCACTTCCCTTGCCCGCAATGATCTGCTTGACCACAGATACGTCTGCGGCGGTACGCACAAAAGAGATGGCCAGTGCATCCACGCCGTGGCTAATACCGAACTCAAGGTCCCTCCGGTCCTTTTCGGTGAGCGCGGGAATCGATAGCGCGACACCGGGCAAGTTTATGCCCTGATGCTCGCCCAGAATTCCGCCGTTGACGACGTCGCAGACCACGTCTTTGCCGCGCACGGTGCGCACACGCAATTCGATCAGTCCGTCGCACAAGAGAATGTGAGCGCCGTCGCCTACTTCGCGGGCCAGATCGGGAAAGGTAGTAGCAATTCGCGTGGCGGTGCCGGCGATATCTCTAGGGGTAATGATGACCACGGACCCGGTTTTGATCTGCACCGGCTCATGCCGCTCCAGGCGCCCAGTGCGGATCTTGGGGCCTTGCAGATCCTGAAGGATGCAGACGGTTCGGCTTTCTCTTTGCGTCGCGCGGCGCAGGCGTTCGATGTTGCGGGCATGATCCTCGTGCGTCCCGTGGGAGAAATTGAGGCGGGCCACGTCCATACCGAGGCGCAGCAAGTCGCGCATGGCCGCTTCGGAATTGCAGGCTGGGCCGATGGTGCAGATGATCTTGGCGCGGCGGGCGGCGGGGATTCCGCCAGGTGCGAGAGATGAGAAAGGTGTCCCCGCGCTGAGGGGATTTTGTGTCGTTGGGTGTGGCTTGCTTGATTTCATTGACTTCAGATTAAGGCGTTTTCAGCTAGACGGAGATCATCACCCCTCTGCTGCCATCGGTGAGTCTCCCTCTTGACATCCGGATCAGGGAACTTTCTTACGCGGGCAACGACCGCTTTGCATAATTGTCCGGCGCGCAGGGGACAGTGCAGAGTTGCGTCATCAAGGATCGTTTGCGCTTGGGCTGGGGACATCAACTCGTCAATATGACGCAAAATGAATCTCTCAAAGCCCCTGTCATCTTCAACTAAGCGATTCAGCTCGCCGAAGCTGTCCCCGCCGACCGATAACAGCCGAGCTACTGAGTCACTGTAGCCTTCGCTAATTGCCCCATCATCGCACTGTGCAAAGGCCTTGTACGACCTGTGGACCTCCGCCCAGTTCGCCAGCGACGAGGCTTCGGTCTCGGCGCGAATCGCCTCGCCCCTTGCGCACGGCTTGGCAGCCACGCAGAATAAAGGCGCCACGTCGATTGCGAAGAGGAAGATAAGAAATGTTATCGCAGATCTGATGGATCACCTCGGAAATCGGTTGAGACTTTCTTGATCCGCGCTAAACCCCAGCGAGCAATGTAATGTCGTCCGTTTCTTTCCAAGAATAGACGATCGGTGATTTTGCCTTTTTCTGTGTTCCTCAGGCGCGGTCACGCCTTGGCGTGACTGATCGCAGTCAGTTCTTTTCCCAGCATCGCCCGCGGAAAGAGCATGGCGTTGAACTCAGCGCCTACGAGCACGACCAGGGAAATCATGTACATCCACACCAGAAGCGCGATGGCGGCGCCAAGCGATCCGTAAATAATGCTGTAGTCGGCATAGTGCTTCAGATAAAAACCGAACAGCAGGGTTGCCGAGAACCACATGGCGGTGGCGAGCGTCGCTCCCGGGATTACGCTATGCCAGGGCTGAGTGCGCGGGACTGCATGGTGGTAGATGAGCGCAATCACCGCGATGCTGGTCAGGGTGGCAATCAGCCAGCGGATGGAGGCCCACATCAGCAGGATATACGGGCTGTATTCCCGCGCGGTGTAGAACAGAATGCTGGTTTCTACTTTGCTGCCGAAGGCCACCAGCAAGGTGGCGAAGGTCATGGGAAGAAGGGCGAAGATGACCAGCAAGAATGCGATCATCCGCTCCTGTACCAGTCCCCAGATTTTCGGCAGTTCGTAGCAGCGGCGGAAGCCTTCCATCCAGGAAATCATCACGCCGGAGGCGGTCCACAGCGTCAGCAAGGAAGCCGTAATGAGCAGGCCCACCGGGCGTTGCGCCGCGTCCCGCAGAAAATTCATCGCCGTGTTGCTTCCCGCCGGCAAAATACGGGACAACGCATAGGAGATCTCCCGCAGGTAGGGCGCGCCCTTACGCGAAGTCGCCAGCAGGGATCCGACGACCAGCAGCGCCGGAAAGAAGGTAAGAATGGAAGAATAGGCGGAAGCTTTGGCGATGGAAAAGGCGTCGTGCTGGAAAGCACGCCACAAGGCTAGCCGCAGAAGTCGCAGAAAACCGAGCATCGCTTTCCCTAGCTTAGGACCGGAAGGCGCGGGAAGCAACGAAGGAATCGGACCACGTTCCTCGATTTGCAGTTGCTGTGGGTTTGCGTGCATCGGCGATTAGACGCCAGAAAAGGCTTCGGGGACGACGGAATCGCCCCCGATCCGCACTTTTCTGCCTTACTCCGCGGCCAGTTCCTCGGTTTCGCCCTCGTGGCGCATCATTTCGAGCGCTCGCTCGGCCTCTTCGTAGGCTGCGGAAACTTCCGCCTGCACCTTGGCCGCAGCCTCTTCCATTTCCGGCGAGAGGCGTACGTTTCGGTAATACTCCATGCCGGTGCCGGCAGGGATGAGCCGTCCAACGATGACGTTCTCCTTCAGACCGCGCAGGTGGTCGACCTTGCCGTTAATGGAGGCTTCGGTGAGCACGCGCGTGGTCTCCTGGAACGACGCCGCCGAAATAAACGAGTCGGTGGAGAGTGACGCTTTCGTGATGCCCAGAAGCAACGGCCGTCCGGTAGCCGGCTTGCCGCCCTCCTTAATCACGCGCTCGTTCTCTTCGCGGAAGGCGAACTTGTCCAGCTGCTCCTCGAGCAGGAACCGTGTGTCGCCCACATCCTCGACCTTCACCCAGCGCATCATCTGGCGGACAATCACTTCGATATGCTTGTCCGAGATGTTGACGCCCTGCAAGCGGTAAACTTCCTGGATTTCGTTGACCAGGTAAGATTGCAGCTCTTTTTCGCCCAGCACAGCCAGGATGTCGTGCGGGTTGAGCGGGCCGTCCATAAGCGGCTCGCCCGCTTTGACGCGCTCGCCTTCCTGCACGTTGATGTGCACGCCCTTGGGAACCGAGTATTCCTTCTCCGTGCCGTTGTCGGCCTGCACGTAGAGTTTGCGCTGGCCTTTCGAGACCTCGCCGAACTTCACCGTGCCATCGATCTCGCTGATGACCGCGGTTTCATGCGGCTTGCGAGCTTCGAACAGCTCGACCACGCGCGGCAGACCACCGGTAATGTCTTTCGTCTTAGTGGTTTCGCGCGGAATCTTGGCCAGCACGTCGCCCGGATAGACGGTGTCGCCGTCCTGCACCATGAGGTGAGCTCGCGAAGGCATGAGGTAGCGCTTGCTGGCCTTGCCCTTGACGACAATGGCCGGCTGGCGCTTTTCGTCGGGCGAATCGCCGACCACGTGCCGCGACAGACCGGTGACTTCGTCCACTTCTTCGTGCAGGGTAATGCCTTCCTGCAAGTCTTTGAACTGGGCCGCGCCGCCGATTTCGGTCAGGATGGCGAAGGTGTAAGGATCCCACTCGACCATGACCTGACCGAGCGTGACCGGATCGCCTTCATTGACCTTGAGCTTGGCGCCATAAACCACGGAATAGCGCTCCCGCTCACGATTTTTTTCGTCGACTACGGCGATGGATCCCTGGCGATTCATCACCACCAGATCGCCCGATTTCGCCTTTACCGTTTGCAGGCCGATAAAGCGAACGGCGCCGGCGCTGCGGGCCTCGAGGCGCGACTGCTCGGAGACTCGCGACGCCGTCCCTCCGATGTGGAAGGTACGCATGGTGAGCTGCGTGCCCGGCTCGCCGATGGACTGCGCGGCGATGACGCCGGTGGCTTCGCCGAGTTCGACCAGACGTCCCGAAGCCAGGTTGCGGCCGTAGCACATGACACACACGCCACGCTTGGATTCGCAAGTGAGCACCGAGCGAATCTTCACCCGCTCGATACCGGCAGCCTGAATGGCCCCGGCGAGATCCTCGGTGATCTCGTTATTGATGTCGACGATGACGTTGCCATCGTAGTCTTTGATCTTCTCAAGCGAAACGCGGCCCACAATGCGGTCGCGCAAAGGCTCGATAATTTCTCCGGCTTCGACGATGCCGGAGACGAAGATGCCGTCGACCGTGCCGCAGTCGTACTCGCTGATGATGACGTCCTGCGCAACGTCGACCAGGCGGCGAGTAAGGTAGCCGGAATCGGCCGTCTTGAGCGCCGTATCGGCCAGGCCCTTGCGGGCGCCGTGCGTGGAGACGAAGTATTCCAGCACTGTCAACCCTTCGCGGAAGTTCGCCGTAATGGGCGACTCGATGATTTCGCCGGAAGGCTTGGCCATCAATCCGCGCATGCCCGAGAGCTGGCGAATCTGCTGTTTCGATCCGCGGGCGCCGGAATCGGCCATGACGTAAATCGGATTGAGTTCGCCTTCCTTGTCGCGCTTCTGCATCTGGCCGAACATCTCGTCGGCAACTTTTTCCGTGATGGCCGACCAGATTTCGATCACTTTGTTGTAGCGCTCGCCATTGGTGATCGCGCCATCTAGGTATTGTTGCTGAACAGCCACCACCTGCTTCTCGGCGTCTTTGACCAGAGTCTTCTTGCTGTCCGGAATGACCATGTCGTCGATGCCGATGGAAAGACCGGCCTTGGTCGCGTACTTAAATCCGAACTCCTTGACCTCGTCGAGCATCTTGACCGTGGTCTCGAGTCCGAAGCGCAGGTAGCCGTAATTCACGAGCGCGCCGATCCCCTTTTTCTTGAGCAGTCCGTTGATATACGGCATGCCCTCGGGCAGGTGATCGTTCAGAATGGCGCGGCCGACGGTGGTATTGACGAACGCCCGCTCCACCTGCACCGGCTCCGTGTGAATGATGTCCTGATCGTCGTAAGCGGTGGTCAGGTCAATCAGCTCGCCGCTATAGCGCAGCCGAATGGGCGTGAGGGTTTCGACTGCGCCCGCTTCGAGCGCCAGCAGAACTTCCTCGATGTTGGCGAACGCGCGGCCTTCGCCCTTCGCTCCCGGCTTGCTCTTGGTAAGGTAGTAGAGACCCAGAACCATGTCCTGGGTGGGAACGGTGATGGGCTGGCCCGACGCGGGCGAAAGAATGTTGTGCGAGGCCAGCATCAGCACGCTGGCTTCAACTTGCGCTTCCGGAGACAGTGGAATGTGCACCGCCATCTGGTCGCCGTCAAAGTCGGCATTGAACGCCGTACAAACCAGCGGGTGAATCTTGATAGCCTTGCCTTCCACCAGTACCGGCTCGAAGGCCTGAATTCCGAGACGATGCAGCGTGGGAGCGCGGTTCAGCAGCACCGGATGGTCTTTGATGACTTCTTCCAGGATGTCCCAAACGATCGGCTCCTGTTGCTCCACCATTTCCTTGGCCTGCTTGATGGTGGTGACATTGCCGGTTTGCTCCAGCCGGTGATAGATAAACGGCTTGAACAGCTCGAGCGCCATTTTCTTGGGCAAGCCGCACTGGTGCAGCTTAAGCTCGGGACCGACCACGATCACAGAACGGCCCGAGTAGTCGACGCGCTTGCCCAGCAGGTTCTGGCGGAAGCGTCCCTGTTTGCCTTTGAGCGTATCCGAGAGCGATTTCAGCGGGCGGTTGTTGGCGCCGCGCAGCACGCGGCCGCGGCGGCCGTTATCGAACAACGCGTCCACCGCTTCCTGCAACATACGCTTCTCGTTGCGAACAATGACCTCGGGCGCATGCAAGTCCATCAGCTTCTTCAACCGGTTGTTGCGGTTGATAACGCGGCGGTACAGATCGTTCAAATCTGAGGTGGCGAACCGGCCCCCATCCAGTGGAACCAGAGGGCGCAACTCCGGTGGAATCACCGGGATGACATCGAGAATCATCCAGTGCGGCTTGTTGCCGCTCTTGCGGAAGGCCTCGACAACCTTGAGCCGCTTGGCGTACTTGAGCCGCTTCTGCAGCGAGCTCTCGTGTTTCATCTTCTCGCGCAGTCCGGTGGAGAGACCATCGCTATCCACGCGCTTCAGCAGTTCCTTGATTGCCTCCGCGCCCATCATGGCTTTGAAGCCCGCGGGGCGGTATTGCTGGTCGAGTTCGCGGAACTTGGCTTCGTCTTTGATGACCTCGCGCTCCTTGACGGGAGCGTCGCCGGGCTCAACTACAACGTAAGCTTCGAAGTAGAGAACGGATTCAAGATCTCGGAGCGAAATATCGAGCAGGTGGCCGATGCGGCTGGGCAGGCCCTTGAAAAACCACACGTGCGAGCAGGGCGAAGCCAGCTCGATGTGGCCAAGGCGTTCGCGGCGAACTTTCGAGAGCGTTACTTCCACGCCGCACTTGTCGCAGATCACGCCGCGGTGCTTCATGCGCTTGTACTTGCCGCACAGGCACTCCCAGTCGGTTACGGGGCCAAAGATGCGGGCGCAGAACAGGCCGTCGCGCTCCGGCTTGAAGGTGCGGTAGTTGATGGTCTCGGGCTTGGTGACTTCGCCATGCGACCAGCTGCGGATTTTCTCCGGAGACGCCAGACTGATGCGGATGGCGTCGAAGTCTGCGATCGTGTTTTGCATTTCGAACGGGCTCGAACGAAACAAGGTGTTCCTCCGCTTCCTGCTCTCTGGCAGTACCGAGTACCTAGTACCGGGTACCGAGTTTCTTGTCCCGCACGATTCGAGAGCTCCCCTGCGCGGAACGCTTCTTCTTCAAACTTGCCCTTCTCAAACTTGCCTAAGAGTGCGCCTAACCTCGAAGTATCGTTTCACGCTCGATACTCGGGACTCGGTACTGCTCTAATCCGCCGCCGCGCTGGCCGTGGGCTTCTTCTCGGCTGCCTTAATCAACTCCACATCGAGGCAGAGTGACTGCAACTCGCGGATCAGCACGTTAAACGATTCGGGCACGCCGGGTTCCATGGCGGCTTCGCCCTTGACGATGGCCTCGTAGATCTTGGTGCGGCCATAGACGTCGTCGGATTTCGCCGTCAGCAACTCCTGCAGAATGAACGCCGCGCCGTAGGCTTCCAGCGCCCAGACTTCCATTTCTCCGAAGCGCTGTCCGCCGAACTGCGCCTTGCCGCCCAGCGGCTGCTGCGTAATCAGCGAGTACGGGCCAATCGAGCGCGCGTGAATCTTGTCGTCCACCAGGTGCGACAGCTTCAGCATGTAGATATAGCCGACGGTCACCGGCTGCTCGAATTTGTCGCCGGTCATGCCGTCGTACAGAGCTGTCTTACCCGATGTCGGCAAGCCTGAACGCTCGAGCAGCGCCTTGATCTCGCCCTCTTTCGCGCCGTCGAACACTGGCGAGCCCATGAATACGCCCCTGGTTAGAGTCGGGGCCACCGATTCCAGTTCATCGTCGCTCATGTCGGCGATGATGTCGGCGAGTTTCGAGTCCTTGAACAGGGCTTTCAACTCCCGCCGGACGGCTTCCGTGCGCGTATTTTCCTTGAGCAACTGCGTGATCTTTCCGCCCAAGGTGTAGCCCGCCCAGCCGAGGTGAGTTTCCAGGATCTGGCCCACGTTCATGCGGCTAGGTACGCCGAGCGGATTGAGCACGATTTCCATCGGCGTGCCGTCCTCGAGGTACGGCATGTCCTCTTCCGGCAGGATGCGGGCAATCACACCCTTATTTCCGTGACGGCCGGCCATCTTGTCGCCCACGCTCAGCTTGCGCTTCATGGCGATGTAGACCTTGACCAGCTTGATCACGCCTGGCGGAAGCTCGTCGCCCTTGGTGAGTTTGTCTTTCTTTTCGTTGACGATCTTCTTGAGCACATCGATCTGGCGCGAGGTCATTTCCTCGATTTCGTCGATCTGTTCATTCACCCGCGGATCCTTGTCGGCGTACTTGATGCGCTTCAGGTTGCGGGTTGAAATACGCTCGATCGCATCGCGGTCAAGCACATTGCCCTTGGTCAACAGACGCTTGTTGGTGCGCTCGTCGTGCAGATCGGCCTGCACTTCCTTGCCGCCTAGAATGTTTTCCAGGCGCTTGAGCCGCTCGTCGGTCAGGATTCGAATCTCGTCCGACAGGTTTTTCTCGAGTTTACCGATCTGCGCCGCTTCGATCGACTTGGCGCGCTCGTCCTTTTCCTGCCCCTTGCGCGAGAAGATCTTCACGTCGACGATTACGCCTTCGATACCGGGCGGACAGTAGAGCGAAGCGTCGCGCACATCGCCGGCTTTTTCGCCGAAGATGGCGCGTAGCAGTTTCTCTTCCGGCGTAAGCTGGGTTTCGCCCTTGGGCGTGACTTTGCCCACAAGGATGTCGCCCTGTTTAATACTGGCGCCGATGCGGATCACCCCCGCCTCGTCCAGATTGCGCAGCATCGACTCGCTGACGTTGGGAATGTCGCGCGTCACTTCTTCCGGACCGAGCTTGGTGTCGCGGGCTTCGATCTCGTACTCCTCAATGTGCAGCGAAGTGTAGTAGTCGTCCTTCACCATCTTCTCGGAGACGAGAATCGCATCCTCAAAGTTATAGCCGCGCCAGGGCATGAAGGCTACGAGCACGTTGCGGCCCAGCGCCAGTTCGCCGTGATCGGTGCAAGGGCCGTCGGCGATGACCTGGCCTTTCAGCACGCGCTGCCCCTTGAGCACCACCGGCTTCTGGTTGATGCAAGTGTTCTGGTTGGAGCGCTTGAATTTGGTCAGCTGATAAATATCGCTGCCCACTTCGCGCGAGAGCTGCAAGGGATGGTGCTCACCTTCGACACGCACGATGATGCGCTCGGAGTCAACGGAATCTACGATCCCGTTGCGGCGGGCGAGAACGACCGCGCCTGAATCCCTCGCCGTAACGCCCTCCATTCCCGTGCCCACAATGGGCGCTTGCGCGCGCAGCAGCGGCACCGACTGGCGTTGCATGTTCGCGCCCATCAGTGCGCGATTTGCATCGTCGTGCTCAAGGAAGGGCACGAGCGAAGCGGCCACCGAGACCAGTTGTTTCGGGCTGACGTCGATGTAGTCGACTTCGTCGCGGCTGACCAGCACGAAATTGCCGGCCTTGCGGGCATTGACCAGATCGGCCACGATGCGGCCTTTCTCGTCGAGCTCTACGTTGGCCTGCGCGATTACATGGCGGTCTTCTTCCCAAGCCGAGAGATAGAACGAGAAGGGCTCGATTTCCGCCGGTTTCTTGCGGCGCTCTTTCAAGTCGGTGTTGATCTTCTCGATCTCATGCTTCTCAATGTGGTCGCCGACTTTGTGATCGCTGTCGCCGGTGTTGACCACGCTGACATAGTCGATGACCCGTCCGTTCTTGATCTTGCGGTACGGCGACTCAATGAAACCGTAGTCGTTGATGCGGGCGTAGCAGCTCAGCGACGAGATCAACCCGATGTTCGGCCCTTCCGGCGTTTCAATCGGGCAGATGCGGCCGTAGTGCGTGGGATGCACGTCGCGCACCTCGAAACCCGCGCGCTCGCGAGACAGACCGCCCGGCCCAAGGGCCGAGAGCCGCCGCTTGTGCGTGATCTCAGAGAGCGGGTTGGTCTGATCCATGAACTGCGAAAGCTGCGACGATCCGAAGAATTCGCGGATCGCGGCCATCACCGGCTTGGCGTTGACCAGGTCGTGCGGCATCGCCGTCGACATTTCCTGGTATACGCTCATCTTTTCTTTGATGGCGCGTTCCATGCGGACCAAGCCGATGCGGAACTGATTCTCCATCAGCTCGCCCACCGCGCGCACGCGGCGGTTACCCAGGTGATCGATGTCATCCACTGCGCCGATGTTCTTGCGCAGCTTCAGCAGGTAGCGAATCGTGGCGTAGAAATCATCGGGATCGAGCGTACGCTGCTCGAGCTTGGTCGCCTCCTGGTTTTCGAACAGCTTAATGTTGAACTTGAGCCGGCCCACGCGCGAAAAGTCGTACTTGCGCGGGTCGAAGAACATGCCGTGGAATAGCGCCGTCGCCGTATCGAGCGTTGGCGGATCGCCCGGGCGCAACTTGCGGTAGATTTCGATCAGCGCTTCCTGCGGAGTCTTCACCGAATCGCGCTTCAGGGTCTGGCTGATCACCGTGCCCACGTCGTCGCGCTCGGGGAAGAAAAGGCTCATCTCCACCACGCCGGAGTCGAGAATCTTCGAGACCTTGTCGGCGGTGAGTTCGGAGTTGGCCTCAAGCAACACCTCGCCGGTGGTGGTGTCGACGATGTCGCCGGCAGCCCATGCACCCTCTAAGTCCGTTACGTCAACTTCGATTTCGCTGACCTTTGCTTTCTGAATGTCCTTCAGAATCTGCGCGTTGATCTTGCGGCCGGAATGGGCGATCTCTTCGCCCGATTTTGACTTGATGCTGTGCGCGAGCTTCATGCCCAGCAGATTCGTAGGCTTTTCGGCGGCGGGGTCGAGCGTCCAAAACAGTTTCTTGTCTTTGATCGCAATGCGATCAGCGGTGTAGAACGTGCGCAGAATGTCTTCGCCGGCACGCAGGCCCAGAGCGCGCAGGAAGATCGTGCCCAGGAACTTGCGCTTGCGGTCGATGCGGACGTAGAGCACATTCTTCTGGTCGTACTCGAATTCCACCCACGACCCGCGGTAGGGAATGATCTTGCCCAGGAAATACGTGCGGTTGTTGGCGGTCTCGAAGAACACGCCAGGCGAGCGGTGCAACTGGCTGACGATCACGCGCTCGGTGCCGTTGATGATGAACGTGCCGTTCTGCGTCATCAGCGGAACGTCGCCGAAGAAAACTTCCTGTTCCTTGATGTCGCGAATAGAACGGTTGCCGGTTTCGGCGTCCTTGTCGAAAATGGTCAGCCGCATCGTGACTTTGAGCGGCGCGGAATAGGTCATGCCGCGCTCTTCGCACTCGGCAACGTCATATTTCAACTGCAGCCCAACCGGGTCGCCGCACTTATTGCAAAAGTCGGGCGTGTTGGCGTTGTAGGTGCCGCACTTCGAGCACAGCACGTCGCCGGGATGAAACGGATCGGTAATAACCGTGTTGCCGCAATTCTTGCAAGTGGTGCGCAAGTGGTGCAGCCCTTTCAGATGGCCGCACTTGCACTCCCAGTTACCAATGGCGTAATCCACGAACTCCAGTTGTGATACGTTGCGGAAGTCGGTGATGGGGAACACAGATTGAAACACCGCCTGCAAGCCGCCGTCATCGCGCTCGCTGGGCAGTTTATCCATCTGCAGGAACCGGTCGTAGGAGCGCTTCTGCACCTCGATCAGGTTCGGGATCTGGATGGTTGCTGGAATTTTGGAAAAATCGAAACGTTTGCGGAAGGCATTATTCTTCATCGTCAAGAGACTCCCAATGTCAGGCGCAGCCGGCGGCTGCGACAACCCGCGGAATGTGGGGCGCTCATCGCGCCGCGGTACTTAGTCGATCAATCATGGAACCTTGAAACACGGCTGGGCGCCCGCGGGGACAGGTATCTCCGCAGACGCCGTTCAAGGCGTTTCGCCAATCTTGTCTTGTACTCTTTCGCGCCAGTTCTTCGGCCGTTTCCGTTCCGCCTGCCTGCGAAACAGTCTGCCTAAACTTACTCTCGCGTCCCTCTCGGCTCCCGCGGATTCGGGTGGCCTGGGGTCGCAACGATGAAGCCAGAGGCAGCAGTGATTACTTAGATGCTATCACCACCGCCCAGGCTTCACAACCAGAACGTTAAGAATTTCCCGTTTTTGCACTGCATACTGGGCATTCCTGGTAAACCTGCCACCCAGCTGCCGAAGAGTCGCCAAATATCCCAGGCACCGTTACTTCACTTCTACAGTAGCACCCGCTTCGGTGAACTTCTTCTTGATAGTCTCGGCTTCGTCCTTGGAAACGCCTTCCTTCACGGTCTTGGGCGCTCCATCCACCAGTTCCTTGGCTTCTTTCAGGCCCAGGCTGGTGACCTCACGGACAGCCTTGATCACGTTGATCTTGTTCGCGCCCACTTCTTTCAGCACCACCGCGAACTCGGTCTTTTCCTCGGCCGGCGCCGCTGCCACCGCGCCACCGCCGCCGGCCGCCATCACCGGAGCTGCGGCCGCCGCCGACACGCCAAGACGCTCTTCCAGCTTCTTCACGAGCTGCGCCGCATCCAGCAGCGACAAAGCTACGATTGACTCTTCCAACTGTTGCAGGTCTGCCATGTTAATTTCTCCACTCCTCGAGTTATGAATTTGGCGATTTCGTTATCCTGGGCCGGGTTTCCAGTGCGGCTGGTTCTTCCTCCCAGCGCCAGACAACGCTTGGATTTGAACCGCGCAACCCCTGACTTCCGATAACCAAATCTCTTTAATTTGGCAATTTCGTAATCGGGAAATTTGGCAATTTCAGACCCCAAGGTCTTCAATCACCAAATTACAAAATTACCCGAGTACCAAATTCCCTAAGCTTCCTTGAACTTCTTCTGCTGCACGCCCTGATCCACTACCACGGCCAGATTGCGGCCGACAGCGTTCATCGCAGTCACCAGACGCTGGGCCGGAGCATTGATCAGGAACAGCAGCTTCGACATCAACTCTTCCTTCGATGGCATCGTGGCCAGCGCTTCGATCTCCTTGATCGAGATCACGCGGCCCTCGACCACGCCCACCTTGAACGTAAACTCCGGCGTGTCTTTGGCGTACTTAGTCAACGCCTTGGCCATCGCCACAGGATCGCCGGTGGTGTATGCGATCGAAGTCACTCCAGCCAGATTTTTCAGGGCTTCTTCAATCTTTGTGCCCTTGGCGGCGCGCTCGGCCAGCGTGTTCTTCACCACCTGGTATTTCGCGCCAGCGCCGCGCAGAACCTTGCGCAGTTCATAGTCCTGAGCCACGGTGAGCTTGCTATAGGTGGCCACGACCGCGTTGGAAACATTCTTCAGGTCCGCACCCAGCTTCTCGACCTGTTCCTTCTTTCTTGCTCTAGTAACTGGCATTGTGTCGAATCCTCTCGATCTCGCTGACCCTGCGTGGGGACAGCCGCCCTCGGCTGTCCGCCGGGCGCAGCCCGGCACTTCGCTCTTAGGCCTTGGATGCCGCCTCAATCGGCGCGGTATCCAACAAAATCCCCGGCCCCATGCTCGAACTCAGCGTGCAGCCCTTGATGTATTTGCCTTTCGCCACTGACGGTTTGGCCTTGATCACACTGGTGATCAAGGCGGTCGCGTTCTCGATGAGCTTATCCGGCGAAAACGAAATCTTGCCCACCGGCACATGCACCAAAGCTGTCTTGTCGGTGCGGAATTCCACCTTGCCCGCCTTCACTTCCTGCACCGCCTTGCCCACATCGAAAGTGACCGTGCCCGTCTTCGGGTTCGGCATCAGCCCCTTGGGCCCCAGAATCTTGCCCAGCCGTCCCACCGATTTCATCACGTCGGGTGTGGCGATGAGAGCGTCGAAGTCAGTCCAGTTCTCCTTGGTGATCTTCTCCACCATCTCTTCCCCGCCGACGAAATCTGCGCCCGCGGCTTCGGCTTCTTTCACCTTGTCGCCGGTGGCGATGACCAGAACTTTTTTCGACTTGCCCAATCCGTGCGGCAGCACCACCGTACCGCGCACCATCTGGTCAGCGTGCTTAGGATCGACTCCCAGCCGCAATGTAATCTCGACCGTCTCATCAAATTTTGCAAACTTCACCTTCTGCAAGAGTGGAACCGCCTCCTGCAGAGGGTACGACCGCTTTTCAACTGCGGCATGCGCCTTGGCGATGTTCTTTCCTTCTTTTTTCATTGGTTTCCCTTGTCTCCCACCGCTCATCGTTGCTCCGGTGAGCCGTGGTGATTTCGACTATGCACTTCAGTTGTCCATTGCCAGCATTTGCTTCTCGGTACACGGTACTCGCAACTCGGTACTCGTTACCCAACCACTTCAATCCCCATCGAGCGCGCAGTGCCACGAATGCTCTTGATCGCGGTTTCCACCGACGCGGCATTCAGGTCGGGCATCTTCTGCTTGGCGATGTCTTCCACCTGCCGGGCGGTCACCTTGCCGACCTTGTCCTTATTCGGCGTGCCCGATCCCTTGGCGATTCCCGCTGCCCGTTTCAGCAGAATCGAAGCCGGCGGCGTCTTGGTGATGAAGGTGAAAGAACGGTCGCTGTAGACCGACACCACCACCGGAATAATGAGGCCTTCCAATTCCTTCGCGTTGGTACGCGCATTGAATTGCTTGCAGAACTCCATGATGTTGATCTGCGCCTGGCCCAGCGCCGGGCCTACCGGCGGAGCCGGCGTGGCCTTGCCTGCCGCGATCTGAAGCTTTACCGAACCTGTTACTTTTTTCGCCATTTAATTCATCCCTATTTCGGTCTGTGGGGGGGGACGGGCGCCTCGCCCGATTCCACCCGACCCGTACTACGCCACCTTCTCCACCTGGTTAAACTCAAGTTCCACCGGCGTCGAACGCCCGAAAATCGTGACCATCACCTTCAACGTCTCGCGATCTTCATTCACTTCATCCACAATGCCCTGGAACGTGGCAAACGGGCCTTCGCTGATCCGCACCGTCTCATTCTTCTCGAACTTGACTTTGAGCTTGGGCTTCTCGCGGCTGTCGGCCACTTTGTAGACGATGTGCTGCACCTCTTCTTCCGAAAGCGGCGTCGGCTGCTGTCCGGTGCCCACGAATCCCGTCACGCGAGGCGTGGACTTCACCACGTGCCAGACGTGATCGTCCATATCCATTTCAACCAAGACATAGCCGGGATAGAACATGCGCTCCGACGTATATTTCTTGCCGCCGCGCACTTCCGTGACCGACTCGGTCGGAATCAGCACCTTGCCAATCTTCTCCTGCAAGCCGAAGGCAGCGACGCGCGATTCCAGCGATTCCTTCACCTTGCGCTCGAAGCCCGAATACGAGTGGATGATGTACCACTTCATGTTCGGGTTGCTGGACATCCCACTGGGAGTGGCATCGGCGCCATTGGCGGCTTCCGGCGTTTCACTCGCGCCGCTAGCTTCGTTTTTTTCTTCGTCCTGCATGATCAAGTTGAACTCCGGCTCCGTCCGTTCTTACGTTTAGTGGCCCTTGAAATAGTCAAACAGGGCCGTAACCGCTCTTTGGATGACGCTATCGACAACGAAAAAATAGATCCCGAACAGAAACACAGTGATAACCACAACCGCTGTCGTGGCCTGCACTTCCTTCCAGCCCGGCGACGTGACCTTGCGCATTTCGGTGCGCACGTCGTTGTAGAACGTCCTGGTGCGCTCCGGCCACAACTTAATTCGGTCCCCGAAACTGCCTCTTGCCGCTACGATTGAATTCGCCATTTTCTTCGTCTCAACTCCCATCCCTGCACCCTGCCCTCGGATCCGCTTCCCAATCTCTGGCAGGGGCGGAGGGATTCGAACCCCCAAGTCCGGTTTTGGAGACCGGCAGTTTAACCGTTGAGCTTACGCCCCTGTACCCATTGAGTGATTTGGTGCGGGTCGTTAGGGTGATTGAAAACCATTCGCTACGTACTGGATTTTCAATCATACAATCACAAATCGCTCAATCGCTCAATGCTACTTCACTTCCTTGTGCGGTGTGTGCTTGCGGCAACGATTGCAGAACTTTTTGAACTCCAGCCGTTCCGTCGTCGTCTTCCGGTTCTTGGTGGTCGAATAATTCCGCTCTTTGCAGTCGCCGCACTGTAACGTCACAATTTCTCTGGGCATCGCTCACTCCCAAACAGCTTCTAGCTGTTAGCTCCTAGCTCAAACCTTTGTCATCCTGAGCGAGACGTCTTTTGTCTCGCGAAGGACCTATGCATTTCGCCTGCACCACGAACAGTGCATGCAGCCCGGCCACACCTACTGCACAATCTCCGAAATCGTTCCCGCGCCCACCGTGTGGCCGCCTTCGCGAATGGCAA
>Ga0302324_100002712_pt1 | contig 40393 bp, 42 predicted proteins | sample Palsa_T0_1_FD_201949 | JGI IMG/M metagenome (GOLD analysis project Ga0302324, IMG submission 201949) | Peat permafrost microbial communities from Stordalen Mire near Abisko, Sweden - Palsa_T0_1 | ecosystem: Environmental > Terrestrial > Soil > Palsa > Peat permafrost | place: Sweden: Abisko...
ACCCGCGTCATCGATCAACTCGCCGAACGCGGACTGCTCGAGCGGGCGCGCCGGGACCGCGATCGACGCAAGGTGGAACTACAGCTCACCGAGGCCGGCCGGAAGACAGTCCAGGCGTGAGCGCGACGCCTAAACCACCCAGCACGAGCAGTGTAGGCAAGGGAATGCCCGTCCGATCCGCGAGCAAGCGCAACCCCGCGACCACGGCGAATAATAAAAGTATGAGCGTTATGGCCGACATTAGGGCATGGTCGTCATGCGCGCCTGCTGAGGGTGCTCACGCGGTCGTTGGGGTCCAAGACCCATGTAGACCGGCAGGAAACTCGACGCCTTAGTCTCACCGTTGCAAGGGGCGCTGCGCTAAGCTGACGCGCATCGAGAATAACGAAGAGGCCTTCGCTTTGTGAGATCTCGTGCACGAACGAGAACACGAAGCCATCTTCCTCGTGCTTGCCGTCTGGACTCAAGGCGGGATTGTCGTTCGACCACGATCCCGTGTCAGTCGCATCGCGCGGCGCGGTAGGCTCTCCAGCGCACGAGGCGACTGACCATCTCATGCCCCCAAGGGCAGCCCCGGCCATGGTGATTGCTTGACGCAGCGAAAAGCGTGAATCCTCACGTCCCATATCTACTCCCATTGTAATTGGGCCAACCTCAGCGATCGATATCGACATCACTCATAGCCTTCAGCGGTCGATATGTGAACCGCCGGGTGTAGACGGAACCGGACCCGCCAATGTGCAACGAGGGCATTTAACGATAGCGCCGCCGGCGGCGCGTAGCAGGGCGGCACAGAAGCCCATCGCCAGCCGTCTCAAGTCGTCTACCCAATCCGGGCATCAGTGACCGCTATGGGTTCCCCATTGCATCAACACAGCCTGTCAATGAGGCTAATCTAAGGTAAAATGACCTCAAATTCCGCCATAACGCTAGTGCACGGAGAGAAATTATCCGTTATTCGGTGAATGATGAGCGCGTGATCGGAGTATTTGGTCGGAGATAAAGGGATGCAATTATCAAAACTTCTGCTCGCCGTCGCACTGGGACTGAGCGGTCTCACCGGCGCGCGAGCAGATCAGGGCGCTGCGGATTTGGCTGCGGCCGACGAGGGATTGGAGCCCGTGAAGGTAGCCGGGCTCGACCATGTATACGCCCGTCCCGGTATCAACCTAAGTGCCTACGACAAAGTGATGCTCGATCCGGTGGAAGTCTCCTTTGCCAAGAGCGCAAAGCCTGACCGGGCAGGGGGTCCGATCACCGCGGCCGAGAAACAAGAGATAAGAAGCGGATTGGAGAAGATTTTCAGAGAGGAGCTGCAAAAGGAGTTGACGCGCCCGCAGGGATACGCCCTCGTCAATCATGCGGATGCCGATGTGCTGCGCGTCAGGGCGGAAATTCGCGACCTCTACATCAACGCTCCCGCTGTCCCAAGCTCGGGTCCATCACGTCCCTATGCCGTTTCCGTCAGCGAGATGCGGCTCGTCGCTGAGCTGCGCGATGCCGCAACGGGCGCACTGATTGCGCGTGTCGTGGACTCCAAGAAGGATCCGAACGCGCCGTGGCTTCACTTCACCGCTCGAGTCGATGCAGCCGCGCCCGCCCGTGCGGCAGTGGACGATTGGGCTCGGATCTTGCGGAGAGAACTGGATGCGGCGCACGGACTGAAGGAATAGCCGCACGCAATCACGGTATTGGTCGAGCGAACAGGAGGAAGGAGGCGTGATGAATCAAATGGTTTCCATTGCGTCCGGCTTGAGACAAGCGGGCTTCAATTCGCCGAGTATCAAAGGGACGTCGGGTGCGCGCGATTTTTCCCCGCCCATGAGGGCGCTGGTCTTGGCATTACTCGCGGTCGGCTGCTTGCCGGGCCTTGCAAGCGCCGGCATGCGATGCGGCAGCAGGATCATAGACAAGGGAACCAGCAGCGCTGAGGTAACCTCGTTCTGCGGTCCCCCGGCGCAAGTCGACCGCACGGGCGCGGATTTTCAAATCGAATTTTGGACGTACAACTTTGGTCCGAACCTTTTGATGGAGCGCGTTCGGATCGAAGACGGCGTTGTCGTCGACGTCCAGTCACTCGGATACGGATTCAACGAGCCATAGCGCCTGCGCCGTGGGCGTCCGTAGATGCCTAGCCATTGTCTAATGGAGCGGACGTCGGGCGTCGTCCGGCGAAGTTTGAGTTTCAAGCGGCACGTGATAGGCCTTCAGGATGGCTTTGATTGCTGGGTTTTCCCGCTCGAGAACGTCATTGAGTTGCTCGATGAGCGCGCGATCATTGCGACGCACGCCCATGGAAATATCGTATATCATCGGCCATCGCGGGTCGGCTGCCGGAGTTACGGCATCGATCCGCAGGGGCACCGCGGAACGATGCGAGAAATAACCGGCGAGGGGCCCCCACACCAGTGCGACATCGATTTCATTCTTTGCGACGGCGGTGACGATCGTGGCTGGGGGATTGGGGCGACTGTAGTCACCATAAACCATGTATCCGCGAACGTTGTCGATCATTCCGCGACTGGCGATGGCATGAGCTGGCGGGGTGTTCATCGCATTGTTGCCGATCATTTGCACACCGATCGAGACACGCTTCAATCGGGGATCGTCGAGAGTCAGATGATCCAGTGGCGCGTCTGCGCGGGTCACAAACACGTAGGTTGATCGGTAATACGGCCGAGTGGTTGCCACTCTGTCGACGCCCGTTGCGACGCCCGGCCAGAGGTCGCACTTGGCTTCGCCCAAGGTACTACGCACATAACCGCGTCGCTGCGCCCACCACACGTAGCTGACATGCGCTCCGAGATCTTTGGCCACGAGATCGATAATCTTGTTCTCAAAGCCCTGCTGCGCGCGGTTGGAGAAGGGCAGATTGTTGGGGTCCGCGCAAACGATCAAATTGTGCGGCAACTCGGCAGCGCCAGCTGTACTCAGGGACAACAGGAGCGCGGCGGCCGGTAGTCTCAATCGGCACCCTTGATGGTGGTCGTATAGTCGTTCGTGGTGGCGGCCGGAGGCGCCCATCCCGCGCCTTGGTCTGCCTCAGGCGGAACCGGCGCTGGGGTCTGTGACGGTGTGTTATCTGTTTGCGCTGCCAACGTTTGCGGCAGCGACATCGAGCGAACATAGGCGGCCAATTGCCAGAGCTGCTGGTCAGGCACCTTATTTCCCCAGGAAGGCATGCCGTTTGGGCGGCCATCGACCAGGGTCTGATGAATTTGCTCCAGGCGACTGCCGTAAATCCATACATCGTCCATCAGGTCAGGACCCATGCCCCCGCCACCATTGGAATGACAGCCCGAACAATTGTATTGCGCAAACAAGTGTTTGCCGGTATTCACCGCGTCGGCGTTATTGTAATAGGCAGCCGCTCGCGGATCGGTGGTGACGAGACTATGATCGACGCCCGGATCGAGCGCCGAATCGATGACACCGGGTCGACTCGGCTGCTCCGCGGGAAGCGCCTGTTGCGGGCCCTTGTTGCAGCCCGCCAGCAGGATCGCGACCAACGCGGCGACCTCAATGGGGAAGCGAGAACACATAGAGGGCCCCTCCAGCCGTTGTGTATTTCGGCAGATCCGACATGACGTTCACCATGCCGAGGGCCGCCGATCCGTCGCGCGGATCGACGGGACCTGACACGACCGCTCCGGCCCAGCCGCCCACGCCTGAAAGCACTGCGATATATTGATGGCCGTCGGGACCGCGATAACTGATCGGCTGACTGATGATTCCGCTGTCAACCTTGTAGCGCCACAACAAGTCGCCGGTGCGCGCGTTGACGGCCTTGAACCATCCATCCATGGTTCCGTAGAACACGAGATCACCCGCGGTCACGACCGTGCCTGACCAGATCGGAAAATTCTCTTTGACGGCCCACGCGGGACGCCGCTGCACCGGATCCCAGGCGGTCAATTCGCCGCGATTACCCCCGGGTCCCGGCTTCATGAGAACCAGGGCGCCGACGTAGGGCGTGCCGGCAATGTAGTTGACCTCCGCGCTCGTCCAGTCCATGCATATGTTCTCATGGGGAATGTAAAGCAGCCCGGTTTGCGGGCTGAAGCTGCTCGGGTTCCAATCCTTGCCTCCGGATGCCGTCGGACAAATGTCGCGCACGGTCTCGCCGAGTCTCACTTGTTTCGCCGGATTGATGATCGGGCGTCCCGTTTGCAGATCGATTCCCTTCGTGGAATTGACCGGAGCGAACGGATCCGCCGACAGTACGGTCCCGGTGTTGCGCTCAATGACATACAAGTAGCCATCGCGATCGGGATGGATGAGAACTTTCTGCATTTTCCCGGCAAATGGCATGTCGAGCAGGATTTGTTCGTTGACACCGTCGTAGTCGCGCTCATCGTGCGGTGAGTACTGGTAGTGCCACCGTGCCGAGCCGGTTGCCGGGTCTCGCGCGAAAATTCCCGCCGTCCATTTATTGTCCCCCGGCCGTTGTTCGTTGTTCCACGGACCGGGATTGCCGACCCCGTGATAAATCATATCGAGTTCCGGATCGTAGGTAACCCAACCCCAGACGGCGCCGCCACCGATTTCCCACGCCTGCGGCGGCCACGATTGCACGCCGAGATCTTTGCCTTGATCGCTTGGGTAGTGCGGTTTGAAGTCCGAACCGATCAAGACCTGGGCGTCGGGACCGGTGCTGTATCCTCGCCATAACAGCTTGCCGCTGTTTTCATCCAGCGCGACGATCCAGCCGTGCACCCCCATCTCTCCGCCTGAGTCACCGACATAGACCCGTCCCTTGGCGACCAAAGGGGCCATGGTGATCGTCTCCCCCCGATTGATGTCGCCCAGCTGGGTACGCCACACCGCGCTTCCCGTCTTCACGTCGACGGCGATGGTCTGGCCGTCGAGCGTATTGAAGATATATTTCCCGTTACTGACCGTGCCGCCGCGATTGACGACATCGCAGCAAGCCAGTCCCTGGCTTGCCGGCGCCGGTTTCGGCGCGAATATCCACTTCAGCGGTGCGCCCGGTTTGGTCAGATCCAGGGCATAGACAATATTCGGATACGCGGTCACGACATACATCGTGTTGTCGGCGACGATGGGTGCGGCCTCCTGGCCCTTGTTGACGGCAAGAGAAAAACTGAAGTCGGGTTTCAAATCTTTGACATTATTCGGCGTGATTTCGGTCAACGATGAGAAACGCGTGGACGCGTAATTCTTCGAGGGCATGGTCCACTGTCCATCGTCCTCGGGTGCATTGGCAATGCTGGGCGCGGTGCGCCCGGCTTCCGGTGTCGGCGGCGCCAACGCGTGGCCGATTTCCTCGCGTGTAAAGATCTCACTCTGCGGCACCGGCGAAGGCATGGTCTGGGCCGCTGCCACGAGCGGAGCCACCGTCAAGGTCAGCATCAAGGCAGCAATTCTCATGAGCGCTATTCCATCGTGTAGAGGTAGTCGACGATCGTCACGGCCTGCTCATGCGATAACCCCATCTCCGGCATCGCATTGCCGGGTAGCATCTGCTGTGGATGTTCGATCCACTGAGTCAGGGTCCCCGGAGTATTCGCAAAGTATCCGGCGATCATTTGTTGATCGCGAATGTGTATCAATGACGGGCCGACCCGGCCGGTCGCAGTCGCGACGCCGGGCACCTCATGGCAGGCTGCGCAGTGGCTTGCGATCAGCACTCTGGCTTGGTGCGCGCGGCCGCGTTCGCCACCGCCGCCGCACGAGGCGACGATCCCCAGGGTGAGCAGCAGCGTTAGCCGGCACATCTCGGTACCGTCAGGAATGCCACCGCGGTAATCGCCGCTGCCAATGCAAAACCACCACCGAGCACCATGCCCCACAGCGCCAAAAAGCGCGTGCGTCCCGCACCCACCTCCGTCAACTGGTGAGCGTCGCCCTGAACCTCCTCGCGAGTTCGCTTGAATGCACGCCAGGAGACGAGCAGCGACATGAGCGCGATCGCGACAGCCGCGATCATCAACAAGATCATCGCCGGCCACGTCCAGTGCAAGGCCGGAATCGGCGCCAATGTTCGATGGCCGCCACGAAAGCAGGGCTCGCTAGCCAACGCGTAGCCGCCGCACAATTGCACGTACCAAGCGATGGGGCCGCCGAATAGAGCGAACAAGCTTTCGTGCAACTTGACGCGTCCCGCCTGCGGTGCGGGGTGATGATTGAACTCTGGCCGGGTAGCTGTCATTGACCAAACCCCAGATAGGGTGTGAGGTAGTAGGTCGAAAATACCAGCACCGAAGCGATCGTGATGAAGTACCAATACAAGACGGCCGCCGACACGACCAGTCGGCGGCGGGGACTGAAGAAATCAAGCGCCGTCCAGCCGAAGATGACAAGCAGGATCACCAGCCCGACCAGGACGTGCGCGATGTGCACGCCTCCCGTGACGAAGTACAGCGACGCGTAGCTCGAGGTGCCGAGACTAAACGTCTTCGAACGCCATTCCAGCCATTGTACGGCGACGAATCCCGCCCCCATGAGAAACGCAACGCCGAACCCGATCAGCGCCTGCGGCGGCCGTTGCTTGACTATTCCTTGCTCCGCCCACCACGCAACCGCGCTCGACAGGATCAGCAGGATCGTATTCGGAAGAGCCAGCGTCAGTCGGGGCGCCGTCTCCAACAGCCACCCAGGCGGCGCGGTGGCGCCCGTGTAGAAGTATGCAAACAAGAGATAGCCGAATAGCGCCGCTTCGCTCACAATGAGCGTACCGACGCCCCACCAACCGACGCCGTGCCGCCCTATCGGGCCTACCGGCAGGTTTTCCGGTTTCGATAATGCCGCCTCAACCATGGGCGGGCGTCCGCTCGCGCAATTCGCTTCGCGGCCAAAACCACGCAAGCAGCGCCAGTGCAGCAATCGCCGCCCCAAGGCCGACGGCCAGCCATACCTTGAGCAATAGAGCGACGAATAGCACCGTAAGGCCGAGCGTCAGCAATAGGGGCGCAAAACTATCCTCAGGCATTTCGAGCACCATGTCCGGCGCCGCATCCAAGGCCGTTGTGGCAATTGTCTCTTTGCCCTCATCCAGCAACATACCGCGATCCATGGTAGAGATGATACCTGCGTTGCCGAGGCGGTCTTCCCACAAGGGATGACGGGATGCCAAGGTCGGAATCACCGCAAAATTATAGGGCGGCGGCGGGGATGAGACGCTCCACTCGAGCGTCGGCGCATCCCACGGATTCTTTCCCGCCACTGCACCGTTTCGGAGGCTCCTCAGCACGTTGACGAAAAGCAGCAGCACGCCGATTGCAAATACGAACGCACCGATCGAGGTGATGAGATTGAGCGCGTGCCAGCCGCCATAATCGTTGTAGGTATACACGCGCCGCGGCATGCCGAGGAGGCCGGTCAGATGCATCGGCAGAAAGGCAAGATTGAAGCCTAGGAACATGGTCCAGAAGTTCCAGCGCCCCAGCCGTTCGTTGAGCATCCGCCCGGTCATCTTCGGGAACCAAAAGTAAGTCGCCCCGACGACCGGAAAGACATTGATCCCGATCAGCACATAGTGCAGGTGCGCGACCACGAAATAGGTATCAGTCAGCTGCCAATCCACCGATACGCTCGCGGTCATGAAACCGGACACTCCGCCGATGACGAAAAGCAGGATCATCGATGAAAAGAACAAGAACGCAGTGGTGATCACGGGGCGGCCGAGCCGTATCGTGGCGATCCAGGCAAACACCGCGACCGCCGATGGCAAGACGATGACGATGGAGGCACCGGAGAAAAATGACAGTCCCAGGCCCGGCAAGCCGGTCGCGAACATGTGGTGCACCCACACGCCGAATCCCAACATCATCGTCGCGACCGTTGATAGTGCGACCAGCGAATAGCCCACCAGCGGCCGGCGGCAAAACACGGGCAATCCGTCCGATACCATTCCCATCGCCGGCAGCACAATCGCGTACACCCAAGGGTGGCCGAATATCCAGAACAAATGCTGCCACAGCAAGGGCTGGCCGCCCCCCGCAGGATCAAAAAATTGCGTGCCAAATTGGCGGTCCATCCAGAGCATAAAGAATGCAAGACTGACCGCGGGCACCACGATCAGGTTGGCGACGCTGGCGGTCAACGTTCCCCATACCATGATGGGCAAGCGATTGATCGACATGCCGGGCGCGCGGGTGCGAAACGCCGTGACGATGAAATTAGCCGCGCCCACGGTCGTTGAAATGCCGAGAAACACCATGCCCAGCGCGTAGAAATCTTCGTTGAGGCCGGGGTTGAAGTCGCGCGAGGCGTAAGGCACATAATTAAACCAGCCGTCGTTGGGTCCATTGCCGGTGAGGAAGCCGGCGTAGAGGAATAAGCCGCTAGCGAGGTAGATCCAATAACTCAGCGCATTCAAGCGCGGAAAGGCCATGTCCCGGCTGCCCAGCAATAGCGGCCAAAGGTAATTCGAAAAGCCGGACAAGACAGGCGCCGCGTACAAGAAAATCATCGTCATGCCATGCGTCGAGAAAAGCTGGTTGTACTCGGCAGGCGTGAGCAAGGTAAGATTGGGGCCGGCCAGCTGCAGGCGCATGACCAGCGCCTCGACTCCACCGAGCGCAAGGAAAATGAACGCGGTGACGATGTAGCGGATACCGATCTGCTTATGATCGACGCTCGTGAGAAATCCCTTCAATCCTGGCGATGTTTCCCACAGACGCAGCAAGCGCGCTTCGAGTTCGATACTCGTGATGCCGACGGCGGGTGTCCGGAAATCAGGCTGCCTCATTTGAGCGACTCCAGATACGCCAAAGCATCGGATAATTGTTGCGCCGAGAGATATTGGTTGGGCATTTGGCTGCCGGGCTTGATGTTTTGCGGATTCTGGATCCAGCCAACCAGATTTCCCGAATTGTTGAGGAGTGTGCCGGCGGCCAAACTTCGACGACTCATGAGGTGGGTAAGATCCGGTGCGCTAACGGCTCCGGCCTCGGTGCCGCGCACCCGATGGCATAACCCACAGCGGTACTCGACCAGGGCCAAGCCTCGCGTCTGCTCCGGTGTCACCGGCGGCGGTGCCGGCTCGCGCTGCAACGCCTGCCACTTGTCGAAATCGGCCTGCGTTTCGGCAACCACATCGAATTGCATGTGCGCGTGTTGAAATCCGCAGAATTCCGAACACTGCCCGAGATAACGACCCGGGCTATCTGCTTGCATCCAACTGAGATTGGTCTGGCCCGGGATGACATCCGTTTTGCCCGAGAGCTTCGGCACCCAGAAACTATGGATGACGTCGCCTCCATGAAGTCGCACGAGCACCGGCACGCCCACCGGGATGTGAATCTCATTGGCGGTGGCGAAAACGTCGGTGGGTTTCGACCCGCTGTATTGGACCTCCCACCACCACTGCCGAGCCGTGACGTCGAGAATCAATCCGGGGTGCGCCGGCGGACCCGCGATAGCCGCCAAAGTCAGCATCGTCCAAACCAGGGTGGCTGCCAAAGGCACTGCCGAGATGATGAGCCCGATGCCGATCCATCGAATTCCGTTTCCACCGCGCTCTACCAAGATAGAGCGCATTTCAACCAGGCGGTCCTGGTGTCGCGCGCGGCGCACTGCGAACCACAGCAAAATAGCGATGACCACGCAGACCACAATCGAAATGCCCAACGTGAACCAGGTCAATGGCAAAATGGACTGTGCGCGCGGGCCAGCGGCGTTATGGAGGTAATCGAGAGGCGAGGACTTCATGCGGGCCGCGCTCGTTCCACCGACTCCCACATCCGCAGCAGGGAGCGCATCGCGGTCCACAAAAAGAGTGCGATACCGGGCACCCACATGAGCGCGCCGCCGAGCTGTTGATCCTGTAACGGCGTCAATCCCCAGGCGGCGGTGGTAGTGAGGTGCCAAGAGAACATTGGTCGGTCGGCGAAAGTCAGCACGGCGCCGAGCAATCCCATGTGCACGAAGGTCAACATTCCGGCAGCAAGCGCTTGGCCGGTCTGCCGTGGCGAATGATGGAGCAATTCCCGCCACAGCAGGACGCTGCTGCCGAACAATGTCACGTGCATGATCCAATACACGCTCACGTACTCAAACGTCGCCTCGTACGGAATCGGCATGTGCCAGAACCACAGCGCGAAGAAAAACACCACGGTGCTCAACCACAGCGGCCAAGACCGGGTGGAAGCGTGCGCTCGAGGCAACCCGGCGGCGATCAACGGAGCAGCCACCAAGATCAGGACCATGTGCTGCGCAATACGGGCCGAGAACAGCGCGACCGATAGTGCGCAGAGCGGCGATAGAAGCGCGGCCGACGCAACAAGCCATCCGCTGACCGCATAGACGCGGTATGGGCCCGCTCCGAGGGATCGGCGCTTACCCAAGGCGACCAGCTGGCAGGCGCAAAGCGCGAAAAGAGCCAGAATGAGCAGAGGATCCAAATTAAAGCGCGCGAGGAGTTCGCCGGGAAGAGGTGCTGTTCCGCAATACGGCAACTGTTGGATCACGGCCCCTCTCCTCATCGGCTCGAGACGACTAGGTCCTTCGCGTCGAACGCGGAATCCGCCCTTGCCTACGTTGTGTGCAATATACGTGCGTCAAATCGGGTGTCCTGTAAGACAAGATGTCATCGAGGTGTAGGCGTACGCTGACGCGCGCGATTTGTGGAATCACCACGCGACTACTCGAATCGAACGGAAAGAGCACATGCCTTTATTATCTTTGCCGCCATCGGAGCCGAGCAGAATGACGGCCTTTCCCGGATTGGCGAGGGCGACACCGTTGCAGAAAGCCGATAGGTGACCCAAGCGTCCCGAGCTGAATTCGATCCCAGGCGTCAGACGCTTCTCCGGATGCCCCGGCAGTGCGCTATTGAATTCGCGATAAATGCAGTAGCCTCTCCGCGGGCATGGCGCCGTTCAACACGCTCAAGAGATATTGCGTTGCAACCCGGTGGCGCGCCTCGTCGTAGAATATAGGAACGATTGCAGCGCCGCCGGCGATGAACGCCCGAAGAATCATGACTTCTGGCACCGTGTCATACGCTCCGCCGGTGTGTCCAGATAAGCCCTTGGCGCCGGCGCGAGCGCTGTAAAGGAGACAATCGCATCGCGACATAGCTGAATGTTGTGCTTCAGCGACGACTTTTCCGCGTCAGTGAGATGCGAGACGCCTGGATCGAGTTTAGCGACTCGAGCGCATGCAAATCGATCGGGAATGTTTCGGTATCCATAGAGTGCTTCGCCTAAATGCTCATAGATTTTCCTTACGCAGCCGATTGCAGCCGCCCAGCGGCTCATAAGCGGACCCTATCATAGCGTGGATCAATTGGTGCCAATGTGCAGCGACGCGGCCACCACCGGCCAGTTGTCGGAAATGACTGCCGCGAATCGACGCTGTACTCCTACGCCGAAGTCTCCCAATCTCATCGACACTTGGTGTGGCGCACACACGATGGCGAGAGGCGGCGGCGCACAACAAGGCGGCGCGCCGATCGGAGAGTTGTTCATGATGACGGTTGTCTTGTCGACCCTCGGAACATTAGTGGTCGTCATGTTGGTTCTGAATTTCCGCAAACCAGAAAAAGAACCTCACCACAGAGTCAAGCGCCTCTACGACATCAAGAGTCCACAGCTCAAGCGCGAAATGGGCGCCCTTCTCGGGCCCACGATCGTAGCGGGGAACTCCGTGCAGGCACTCGAGAACGGCGACGAGATATTTCCGTCGATGCTCGCCGCAATCGGTGCGGCGAAGCGCACGATCACTTTCGAAACCTATATCTATTGGTCAGGTACCGTGGGCGAGCAGTTTGCAGCGGTCCTTATGGAGCGCGCACGAGCGGGCGTGCGCGTCCACCTCATGCTCGACTGGGTGGGGTGCGGCAAGATGTCCCCCGATCTCGTCACCCGAATGAGACAGACGGGTATCGAAGTCAAGCGCTATCACGCCCTGCGCTGGTACAGCCTCGGAAAATTGAACAACCGCACCCATAGAAAGGTCCTGATCGTCGACGGCACGGTCGGTTTCACGGGCGGCGTCGGCATCGCGGATAAATGGAGCGGGCACGCGCAGGACCCCGCACACTGGCGCGATATGCACTTCAAGGTGTTGGGCCCGGTGGTTGCGCAACTGCAGGCGGCGTTTCTGGACAACTGGATCAAGACCACGGGCGATATCTTGCACGGAGAGGACTATTTTCCCGCGTTGACCGCGGTCGGCGGTCAGCAGATGCAGATGTTCATCAGTTCGCCCAAGGGCGGCAGCGACAGTATGCGCCTCATGTATCTGACGGCGATCACAGCCGCCGAGTGTTCGATCGACATTGAGGCGGCCTATTTCATTCCCGATCCGCTGATGATTCGGGAGTTGGTGGGCGCGCGCGAGCGCGGCGTGCGTATTCGAGTGCTATTGCCCGGTAAGCATATCGACTCTGAAACGGCGCGTATCGCGTCGAAGCGCGGATGGGGCCCGCTGCTTCGGAGCGGGGCGGAGATCCACGTATACCAGCCGACCATGCTCCATTGCAAAATGTTGATTTTCGACGAATACATGGTCTCAGTGGGATCGACCAATTTCGACATGCGCTCCTTCGAATTGAACGATGAGGCGAGTCTGAACGTCTACGATTCGCAATTTGCGCGTCAGATGACGGATGTATTCGAGCGCGACTTGAAATCATCGACGCCCTATACGTATGCACATTGGCGAAGCCGGGGTTGGCCGGAGAAGGCAGCGGAGATCGTTCTCATTCCCATCCGGTCTCAGCTTTGAGCGCGCGCGCCCTCGAGGCCGACGAGACGGGGAGCGCACGCCAAGATGCCCCGACCGCCCTGGCCCCGTGGTTGCGATGGGTGGGGCATAGCGGGTACGTTGCAGAGGGCGTGGTCTACGTGCTAATCGGCGTCTTCGCGCTGATGGCGGCGCTCGAACCTTCGCAGCAGCCGAATGGCTACAAGGGCGCATTGGCCAAACTCGCCGCCGCGCCGTTTGGCGACGCAATGCTCGCCTTGCTGGCGCTGGGATTGGCGGCCTTCGTGCTGTTGCAGGTGGTGCTCGGGATACTCGACCCGGAGCATCGGCGCGATCGTCGGACCGTCAAGCGGCGCGCGGTGCGTCTGGGCTATCTGTTGAACGGAGCGTTGCACGCTGTCCTCGTCGGCGAGGCGGTGTGGCGTCTGCTCGGGTTCGGCGGAGCCGCTGACGAGGGGCATTCGCAGGCCGTTTGGACGGCCCGTGCGATGGCGCTGCCGCTCGGCCGCTGGATGACCGCCGCCACCGGCGCGGGCATCGCGCTATTCGGGGTATTCCAGTGGTACCGCGCCGCATCGCAAAGCAAGACGGAACGGGTCGACTTAACGCATACCAGACTGCGCGGCGTCATCATCGCTCTCGGCGCATTCGGATTTCTGGCTCGCGGCGTCGTATTCGGATTGATCGGCGCGTTTCTGATCGACGCCGCGCGGCGCCACAATACCACTAACGCGACTGGTATCGCGGGAGCGCTCAGTGCACTGAGGCGGCAGGAATACGGTCACTGGCTGCTGGGCGCGGTCGCGGCGGGATTGATTTGCTACGGGCTTTTCCAGATCCTCAAAGAGCCCTATCGTAAATTCCGCACGAGCTAAAATGCGCAAGGCCCTATTGCTGTACCGAAATCTTGTTGTGGACTTTGACCACACCCTCCGTGCCTTTTGCGATCATCACGGCCAGATCGATTGCGTGTTGTGTCGGTGCGTGGCCGCTCAACCAAACGATCCCCTGTCTGTCGGTGTCAACTTGGATGTTCGTCAGCGTTGACAGGTGTTTTTCCGCCAGTTTCGCCTTAACCTTTGTGGTAATGACCGAATCCTTGACGTATGTGTCCGCATGCGAGATGTCCGAGTTCATAGTCTGGTCCGCGTTAGCGGCCGACATAAAGGTAGCGCCGGCGCCCAGCATTGCGCTCATCAACCATAGCTGGATTCGTGCATTCATGTACATATGAATCTCCGTTGGCTCATCTGACTGACTAGTCAAGCATGAGGGGCGGAGCCTGTCTGGACGCTACCGCACACACGGTTGAGCCTCTTGGCGAGCCGCTAGCTTGCAAGGTGCATTGTCGCGGCCGGTACATTGCTGTCGTGCAGCGACCGCAACACCGGCCCGGATGTAGCGGCCTGGTTCCTCCAAGGAACGCGCGAGCTACGCTCTCATTTCAACCCACCTCGAGTAACAGGGTCGTTTGCCGGCCCCTCATCTGTGGCGTCGCCGGAGTTTTCAACTGCCGCTGGCGAAACCCCTTGCCCGAAAGGCTCGACAAATGAGGATCGCGGAGCCGACGAAGCGACCGCGTTGCTACTCTGACCGAGAAAAGGCGCCATCCCCGGGCGCGCGTTGGGTTGGCGTGGAGTGTTCATGAGCACCTCTGATTCAGTAGGGCCCGCAGAATTGCGGCGAGCCGAAATCGCACAGGTCACATGCACCCTAGCAATTCTACGACGCAATTTCGGTACGATGGCGCACGTACGCCAAACGGTGTTTCGATTTCCGGCAGCGACCATGTCGGATTCAGTTCCCTCTGTTCCAAGTGGCCTTTAGAACCTTATAGGCGATAGGTGCCTCTTGTTTCCCGATGCCAAGTATCTTGGCGAGTAGCAGGCCCAGTAGCGCGCCACCGAGTTGGGACGCAATAAAAGCCGGTACGTGAGCGGGCGCAATTCCGGCGAAAGTGTCACTCAGGGAGCGCGCGATCGTGATTGCCGGATTCGCGAACGAGGTCGATGCCGTAAACCAATAAGCGGCGCCGATCCAAGCCGCGATGCGCCAGGCCGCCTCGTTCGGATTCGAGCATCCAAGGATCACCAAGATCAACCCGGCCGTGGCGACGCCTTCCGAGAGCCATTGCGCGGGTCCGCTGCGCAAATGCCCGGAGGCTTGGATAAGAGGCATCCCGAACATCGCGTGGGCGAGCACCGCGCCCAGGCAGCAACCGGCAATTTGAACGAAGATGTAAGTTATCGCCCTGGGGAGAGGCAAACGGCCGCGCAATGCCTCAATGATCGAAACCGCCGGATTAAAGTGTGCGCCGCTGATAGGTACTAACAGAGCGATCAAAGTCGCGAGCACCGCGACCGTTGCCGCTGTGTTTGCCAGCAGCGCTACGGCTAGATTCCCGCCCGCGAGTCGCTCGGCCATGATGCCGGACCCGATCACGGTCGCGGCCAAGAGAATCGATCCCAAGCCTTCGGCGACCAGAGCCCGGCGGAGCACGTCAGGCGGTCTCGGTCGCGGCGCTGCTCTTGCCGATTTCCCGGAGCTTCGCCTGCAACGTCATTCGATCGAGCGATTGGATCGGAAGACTGGTCAGGAGTTTGATGCGGGTTTCGAGCTCTTTGAGTGCCTTGCGAAACGCGAACGTCTTCTTGGTATCCGTGCCTTCCGCCGCTGCGGGGTCGGCGATTCCCCAGTGCGCCGTCATCGGCTTTCCCGGCCAGATGGGGCACACCTCACCGGCTGCGTTATCGCAGACGGTGAAGATAAAGTCGATCGGCGGTGCTCCGGGCGCCACGAACTCATCCCAGCTCTTGCTTCGAAGATTCTCGGTCGGCAGACTCATGCGATTGAGAAGCTCGACGGCCATCGGATGCACCTGGGCCTTCGGCAAGCTTCCCGCACTGAAGGCGCGGAACTTGCCCTGGCCCCAGTGATTCAGAAGCGACTCGGCAAGGATGCTCCGCGCCGAGTTGGCCGTGCATAAGAACAAGACGTTGTAGATCGGCTGGCTGGTCATTTTCCGCAACACCCATAGACCGGGATACTGCCGAGCGTGTGGAAGGTTTCCCAGGCGATGCCTGTCGGGTCGGTCACCCAGTATTTATCTGATTTGGCGTAGCAACACGGCTGCTCGCTCTCCTCAAGCATTCGAGCATCCGCTGCCTCCAGCCGCGCCCGCATGCCACGTAGTTCTTCGTCCGAGTCGACTTGGAAGCCGAGATGATTGACGCCGGGCGGTTGACGTTGTGTCGAGATGGCGAAGTTCACTCGGGGATCCTCAAGTATCCATTTTGCATAGTCGGGCTTAGTCACCACAGGCTCGGCGTCAAAAAGGGTTCGATAGAAGCGGATCGAGCCAGGAAGATCGCTGACGCTCACGTGCACGTGCAGTCGTTTCACGGGTCACCTATCTAACTAGAGCCGCTTGATCATGAACGCGGAGCTCGCTGGGCATAGGCTGGCGAACTCGCCTGTAGATTTGATTGCCTGGGGCGCTTCGCAACGATCGATACGTCGATATCCTCGACGCGCGAAGTAGGACTCAGCCGTGGTTGTAAGAAGGTAGACCGCGCGCACCCGGTGCGCGGCGGCGTACTGCTCGGCGTGCAAGACCAAAGCGGAGCCCAGGCCTTGAGTTCGTGCGACGGCGCTGACGACCAAAGATCGCAGCGGCGCATCACGGCCGTAAATCTCAAGCCCCACGAGGGCGCTCGGCGCGCCATCGGTGCCCGTAAAGAAGAAGTGCTGAAGGTGTGCCTCGGTCAAGTCCGAGGCGGGTAGTCCTTCTGCCTCGAGCAACGCGACGACGCTTGATTGCGGCGGTCGATCTCGGATCATGGGGGGTTCGGGCATACGTCAGGCGGCGCTCACGGTACGCTTCGCAGACCTAGACTGACGTGCCGGCGGGCAGCAATCGGCCGTGCTTTCCGCACAGCAGTTGTCGGTCAAGTAGCCCACCAGTGCAGTCATGGCGGTGAAGTCCGCTGAGTAGATGAGTTGGCGGCTCGCGCGCCGCTGGGCAATGAGTCCTGCGCGCTGCAGATTCTGCAGATGGAAGGTGAGGGATGAGGGCACGAGGCCCACTCGCTCGGCAATGCGCCCGGCCGGTAACCCCGCGGGACCCCGCTCAACCAGCAGTCGGAAGATCGCGAGGCGATGATCGTGCGCCAAAGCCCCTAATGCGTCGATTACTTGCGGTGTCTTCATGACCATACGATATTTCTATTAATATCGTATCGTCAAGCGCTTGATACTGACACCGGTGGATGTGTGAAGTCATCCGCTCTTTTTGGGCGGGGTTTCAACCCGGCCGCTCGGGGACCGGGCGAGCTAGCCTGGTGCAATATGCAGACGGCCGCCGCTTTTGCATGGCGTTGCACGACAAATTCGTGAACTCTGCTGTCGCCGGGGAGGGTCGGCTCGGGTAGCCTCCCTCGACCGGTTGCAACGCTCGCGGAGGTGCTGTGCTTGTCGTGACAACAGAGAACGTGCCCGGACATCGCGTGCGCGAGGTCAAGGGTCAGGTCTTCGGCGTGGTAGTCAGAAGTCGCGGACTTGGCGGGAACATCATGGCGGGGCTGCGCTCACTCGTCGGCGGCGAAATTACCGAGTACACACAATTACCCGAGGAGGCGCGGCGTCACGCTGTCGACCGGATGGTCCGCAACGCGAGTCTCATGCATGCCAATGCCATTGTGATGATGCGATTCGATTCGGCCGAGATCGGCCAGACGATGAGCGAGATCGTCGCGTACGGAACGGCGGTGGTGCTGGAATCGGCGGCTTGATCATGTTGCGGGCTGTCGTGATCGCGTCGGCAGGGATCCTCTCGTGCGTCGGTATCGACCTCATAGCCTGCGGAGTTCACGCGCCTGGCTGGCAAGCGCTGTCAATCGGCGTGATCGTCCTCATCGGCACGCTGTTCGAGCGCTGGCGGTACCGTCACATCGAGGAGCCTCCCACGGGCCATTGGCAGCGGACGGGTGAGCAATTTATCGATCCGTCGACCGGGGATCCCGTTGAAGTGATGTTTGACCCGCGCACCGGTGAGCGACGCTATGTCGCCGGAAAGTCACACGGACCAAAGGATCCTGCGCCGTGAAGCACAGGCCGGGCCAATCTGCAGATTGGCAGTCCGCTGCAATGCGAGTGTGGGCGCCCAGAAATCTGTAGTCCCCTGGCAGCCCGACGAGAATCCGATTACAGGTTACATTAGCGTCTTGGGCCATCACTGACCAGTCGCGAAAGCCCGTACGGGGTAGCCCTATTGTTTTTCTCAGCCTGCTTGCGGGGGGGGGTTGCCATATTCAACAGACACATAGAACGTAAATGTGGTGGCCGGCCGTCCTAAAGAGAGCTCATGTCCAACAAGATCAACCGTCGCGACTTTCTCAGCGGTACTGCGCTTGCTATCGCAGCCGGTCTGACTCCGCTCGCTCAGATGCGCGCCGCGCCCGAGCGCTACTACCCACCGTCGCTCACGGGCCTGCGAGGTAGCCATCCCGGATCGTTCGAGGTTGCTCATCAGGTCGGTCGCGAAGGCAAGTTCTTTGATATCTCCGGCCTGCCGATCGAGCAGAGCTTCGATTTGGTCGTCGTCGGAGGCGGCATTAGCGGATTGGCTGCGGCGTGGTTCTATCGCGAAGCGCACGGCTCCGCGGCGCGCATCCTGATTCTCGAAAACCACGACGATTTCGGTGGACACGCCAAGCGCAACGAATTTCAGGTCGGCGATCGCCTGCTGCTCGGGTATGGTGGTACCGAGTCGCTGCAATCCCCTAAGACCTTCTTCAGCAAAACAGTCGATCGGCTGCTACGCTCGCTCGGCGTCGAGCTGAGGCGCTTCGATACGGCCTTTGAACGCAAGCTCTATCCGTCGCTTGGCCTGACTCAGGGCGTGTACTTCGACCGCGAGACCTTTGGGGCAGACAGGCTGGTCGTCGGCAACCCCGTCATTACCGGCGGCGACTCGTTTGCAAGTGACGCCAATCCCGGTCCAATCGAGGCCGTGGTTGGGCAATTCCCCATGTCCGTTGACGCCAGAGGACGGCTCATCGAGTTCTTCGCTCACCCGAAGGATTATCTCGCCGGAAAGTCGCGAGCGGAAAAAATCGCTTATTTGAAGAAAATCTCCTACCGAGACTTTCTGCGCAAGGATGCCGGGCTGGGCGAGGAGGCGGTCAAGTTCTTCGACGGCTCGACATTCGGTCTCACGGCGATGGGACCCGACATACTGCCTGCGCTGGATGCGATGGCCAGCCAGTACACCGGCTTCGCCGGCGTGGGGCTAGGCGACCTTAACGATCCGGAAATTGCGGCATTCAACGAGCCCTACATCTACCATTTCCCCGACGGCAATGCGTCCGTCGCGCGACTCCTGGTCCGCAGTTTGGTCCCCGCAGTGGCCCCGGGTCGTACGATGGACGATGTGGTGCTCGCTGACTTCGACTACACAAAGCTTGATGTCGACGGCGCGCCCATCCGATTGCGCTTGAATAGTACGGCGGTGGCTGTCGCCAATGCGCCGAACAAGGGTGGGCCGGTGGATGTCGGTTACATGCGTGCGGGTGCGCTGAACCGTATTCAGGCTAAACACTGCGTGCTCGCCGGCTATAACATGATGATTCCCCACATCATGCCGGAGCTGCCCGACCCGCAGAAACAGGCGCTTGCCCTGAGCGTCAAGATGCCGCTGGTGTACGTCAACGTTGCCATTCGAAATTGGCATCCCTTCGTCAAGCTGGGCGTTCACGACATTTACGCTCCTCACGCCTATTTCTCGAACACTAAGCTCGATTATCCCGTGGCACTCGGCGGCTACCGCAATCCGCGCGAACCGAGCGAGCCCATGCTGCTGCATATGGAGCACATACCGCTCACGCCGAACCAGGGTCTCTCGAACGTCCAGCAGTTTCGCTTGGGACGGCAGCTGCTCCTGAATACGCCGTTCGCAGAATACGAAGCGCGGATCGTCGATCAGCTCGACCGTATGCTGGGTCCGGGCGGATTTCGGTCGACGCGCGACATCTCCGCGATCACCGTCAATCGCTGGCCGCATGGCTATGCCTACAGCGCCGATTCGCTGTTTGATCCACAGACCGAAGGACCCCAACCCTATGAGATTGCCCGCAGGCGCTGCGGCAGTGTCACCATCGCCAACTCCGATGCGGGATGGAATTCCTACACACACGAGGCGATCGATCAGGCATGGCGCGCAGTCAACGAACTTAAGTCGGCGTGAGCGCCACCTTCGGTAAGGTGCGCTGCGGCCGCCGCTCACCAGATGCTAATTTAGAGAGGCTCCTTTGGGGTCCAGTCGCGCCTTGCAGCGACAAAGGAGAGGCGGGCAGGTGCCGCTCGAAGCAGACATGGGTCTGAGTACCCTCGATGACGTGTAAGGAAAATACCTACGCATTCCGACCCCATATTTTTCACGGTTTGAACGGCGACGTGGCGCACGCTTTAATCCGCCAATCGGGCGGATAGTGAGATCGCTTATAGGGAAATTATAGCGACCGCCCTGGACGGGCTGATCTCGACCGTAGTCCTGCCGCATCTTTTCCGCGCTGTCTTTGCTTCAACATTCGAACTTCGCCCATCCGACAACCGCTGCGTAATCAAGCGCATCGGCAGAAAAAGGGGCCAGGTCAAGAAAGGAATTGCAATGAGTATTAACGCGGAAAAGATTGCGCCGAACGGCGGCGTTGCTGATGAAGCGCGAGGAAAGTTGCGCGCGGCTGAAGGCGCCGTGGAAATCAGACGCCTGCAGACGAGCGCTCTTCAAGATGCCATTTTCAACAGCGCTTATTTCTCCAGCATCGCCACGGATGAAAAAGGAGTTATTCAAATATTCAACGTCGGCGCGGAGCGCATGCTGGGCTACACCGCCGCTGAAGTGATGAACAAAATCACACCAGCCGATATCTCCGATCCGCAGGAAGTGATAGCCCGGGCAGCAGCCCTGAGTTCAGAATTGCGCACACTGATCACCCCGGGATTCGAGGCGCTGGTATTCAAAGCTTCGCGAGGCATCGAGGATATCTACGAGTTGACTTATATCCGCAAGGACGGCAGTCGCTTCCCGGCCATCGTCTCGGTCACCGCATTGAGAGACGAGATGGATGCCATCATCGGGTATCTGCTGATCGGTACCGACAATACAGCCCGCAAAGAGGTCGAGGCGTCCAAGACCCTACTGGATCAGCGATTGCGCGACCAGCAATTCTACACGCGATCCCTGATCGAATCGAATATCGACGCGCTCATGACGACCGATCCGCAAGGTGTCATTTCGGATGTAAATCAACAGATGATTGCGCTCACGGGACGTACCCGAGACGAATTGATCGGCGCGCCCTGCAGAGATTTTTTTACCAATCCCGCGGCGGCCGACGCCGCGATCAGGCGTGTCATCACTGAAAACAGGGTGAGCAATTATGAACTGACGGTATGCGCCCAGAATGGGGTCGAAACCGTAGTGTCGTACAACGCCGCGACTTTTCATAACCGCGACCGAAAGCTGTTGGGCGTGTTTGCCGCGGCGCGTGATGTGACCGAGCGCAAGCGCTTCGAGCGCGCCCTGGAAGAGAAAAACATCGAGTTGGTGCACGCCAGCCGCATGAAATCGGAGTTCCTTGCCACGATGTCGCACGAATTGCGAACACCGCTGAACGCCATCATCGGTTTTTCCGAGGCGCTCAAGGACGGCCTGATGGGGAAGATGAGCCTCACGCAGCACGAATACATAGCGGATATCTTCACCAGCGGGCAACACTTGTTATCGCTGATCAACGACATTCTCGATCTGTCGAAAGTCGAGGCGGGAATGATGGCGCTCGACCTGGAGTCGGTCGATTTGAACAGCTTGCTGTCGAATAGCCTGTCGATTGTGAAGGAAAAGGCTGCCGCCCAGAGCATTCGTCTCGAGCTGGAATCGGATGAGAGCTTGGCGAATGTGGAACTGGACGTGCGCAAGACCAAGCAGATCGTCTACAACCTTTTGTCGAATGCCGTGAAATTCAGCGCGAGCGGCGGACGCGTGCTCTTGCGCGCGCGGCGGGTAGCACGGGATGTGGTCGGCAGCGTGCCCGGTAATCGGGCGGTCTACGGCTTTCCCTTAGTTGACAGTGAATACACCGAGTTTGTAGAGATATGCGTCATCGACAGCGGCATCGGCATCTCGCGGGAGAACATGGCGAAGTTGTTTCAGGCCTTCAGTCAAATCGACAGCAGTCTCGCACGCAGATTCGAAGGCACCGGCCTCGGTTTGGCGATGGTCAAGCAACTGGCCGAGCTGCAAGGGGGCACTGTGGCCGTTGGCAGTGCGGAGGGCGAGGGCGCCTGCTTCGCTGCCTGGCTGCCGATGCGTGAGCCGGCTCGAGATTCCAGGACGGCGACGCAAAGCATCTCGGCTGTGACAGCGCCATCCGAATTCGAGGAACGCATTGCCCTGGTGGTCGAGGACGACGACCGCGCGGCGGATCTCATCCGTCTGCTGCTGGAAGCCGAGGGCTTTACCGTCGTGCGCGCCCCAAGCGCAGAGACCGCCTTGGAGGTGGCACCGCAGCAGGCGCTCAGCCTGATCACGTTGGACATCAAGCTGCCGGGCATCGATGGCTGGGAATTTCTTGCTCGAATTCGCGAAACCCACTCGCTTGCCCAGGTGCCCGTGATGATCATTACCGGCGTGCCCGACGGCAATCTGACGCTGACGAGAGGCGCCGCCGCCGTACTGCAGAAGCCGATCAGCCGCACTCAGTTGAAGGCGAGTCTTGCGAAGCTGGGTCTGCATCCAGTCCATGAACGGACCCATACGATAATGGTGGTGGATGATGACCCCAAGGCGGTTGAACTGATAGCCAAGTTTCTTCCCCCTCCGGACTACACGGTCCTGCGCGCGTATGGCGGCACCGAGGCGATTACGATGGCGCGCCAACTGAAGCCTGACTTGATTTTGCTGGATCTGATGATGCCTGAGATGAGCGGTTTCGATGTCATCCAAGCGCTGCAAATTGATGGAGAAACCGCGAACATTCCGATCCTCGTGGTGACCGCCAAACAGATCACGGCGCAGGATCGCGCCGCTCTCAGCGGCACTGCAGGCAAGGTCATTCATATTGTCGAGAAGGCCGGATTCAATAGCGACTTATTTATCGCCGAAGTCAGGCGCACATTGCGATCAAGCGTGGGAAGAGCGTCCATTGGCTAGAATACTCATCATCGAGGACAACCGGGCCAACATGAAGCTGGCCACGATCCTCGTACGGAACGCCGGCCACACGGTGTCATGCGCCGTCGATGCCGAGACCGGCCTGACCGAGGCACGAGCCGACCGCCCCGACCTGATCCTGATGGACATCCAGTTGCCCGGCATGGACGGCCTGGCGGCGACGACGTTGCTGAAGCAGGATCCGGCCACCGCCGCCATACCGGTCATTGCGCTGACCGCGATGGCGATGAGGGAGGATCAAGAAAAGACCAAGGTAGCCGGTTGCGACGCGTATATTACGAAGCCGCTGCACTACCAAGAATTGTACGCAGCGATTGATGCGCTGTTGGCCGACGCGAAGCCGCAGATGCCGTGAGCAGCCCAACCGCGCTCGTATCATTCGGTTGGACGTGAGATGCGGCTCGCGCAATACCTCGAGCCGCCCATGGATATTACAACGTCCGCATCGACCGTCCTGATCGTGGACGATGAAGAGCGCAATCGCCAGTTGCTCGAGGTACTGCTTCGGGCCGATGGGTATCTTACTCAAAGTGCCGCGAACGCCGAAGAGGCTCTGGCTTGCATCGCTCGATCCGCACCCGACTTGATTTTGCTCGATGTCATGATGCCGGGAATGAACGGATACCAGTTGGCCACTATGCTCAAGGCGGACCCGGTTACCTTGAACATTCCAATCATCATGTTAACCGCCCAGGTCGATCGAAGCGCGCGCATATCCGGTCTCAAAGCGGGCGCTGAGGAGTTTTTGACAAAACCATTCGAATCGACTGAATTGTCGCTGCGTGTACGCAACCTGTTGCGCTTGAAGGCGTTCAGCGATTTTCTGCAAAATCATCGCGCCATTCTGGAAGAGCAGGTACAGGCGCGTACAGCCGACTTGCATCGATTTCGGGCCGCGATGGATGCAACCGCCGATGCGATTACCCTGGTGAGCCGTGCGACCATGCGCTTTGTCGAGGTCAATGCGACAGCCTGCAGGATGCTCGGCTATGAGCGCGAGCAAATGTTGAAAATCGGTCCTGCGGAGTTATTCGGCGGCGGAACGCATCAATTGGAGGAATACGAGGCCGTCGTTGCGGGGGACACCGCCAACGAGTCCAAGAAAGAGGCGCTGTTGAGACGACGGGACGGTTCACACTTGTTGGTGGAAGTGCAACTTCACGCGCAGCGCTCGGGCGCAGATTGGATCATCGTCGGCGTCCTGAGCGACATCACGGAGCGCAAGGAGGCGGAGAAGCGTCTAATTCAGATGGCGCATTACGATGCCCTTACCGGGCTTCCTAACCGTACCTTGTTCTACAAAAACCTGACGAGGATATTGGCGATGGCGTCGGATCGCGGGTGGGGGGTCGCGCTGCTTTGCATCGATCTTGATCATTTCAAGAACGTCAACGACACGCGCGGTCACATATTGGGCGATGAGCTGCTGTGCCAAGTCAGCCGTCGGCTGGTTGAATGCGTGCGGGTTCGAGACTCGATCGCTCGCCTCGGCGGGGATGAGTTCGCAGTCATCTTGGTGGCGCGATACTGCGAGAGGCGGGCTTACGCTGTTGCCGAGAGAGTGCGTGAGGTATTACGAGTGCCCTTCGTCTTGAACGGCATCGAAGTTGCCGTGAGTGTCAGTGTTGGGATCGCCCTCTATCCCGACGACGCCATCAACTCGGAGACACTGATCAAGTATGCCGACACGGCGATGTATCAAGCAAAACAAGCCGGTCGCGACGTGTTCCGATTCTTCACAACACAGATGAATACCGATGCCTTGGCCCATCTGGAACTCGAAACTGCGCTGCGCAAGGCGGTGGAAAATGAGGAATTCGTCCTGCACTACCAGCCCAAGATGCAAATCGAGAGCGGCCAGATCTGCGGACTTGAGGCATTGCTGCGCTGGGAGCGTCCCGGATACGGTCTAGTGCCCCCGGGCGAGTTCATCTCCGTATTGGAGGACACGGGTCTGATCGTACCGGTCGGACGTTGGGTCTTGGGGGCGGCCTGCAAGCAAGTCGGCGCGTGGCTCGCCTCCTCGATCGGGCCGATCGCGGTCTCAGTCAATGTCATGGGACGCCAATTCCTCGAGGGCAATCTGGAGCGCGACGTGACGGATGCGCTGGAAAATCACCATGTTCCGGCTGATCTGCTTGAATTGGAATTGACGGAGAGTTCTCTGATGGCGAATACGCAGAGCACGATCGAGATGTTGCAAAACCTTCAGAACCTCGGAGTTTGTATATCGATCGATGATTTCGGGACCGGCTATTCGAGTCTCGCTTATTTGCGCCGCTTCCCCGTTGATAAATTGAAGATCGATATCGCGTTTATCCGCGGCATAACGACCAATACCGACGATGCAGCGATAGTCTTGGCGATCATCCGCATGGCTCACACGCTGAAGCTGGACGTGGTGGCAGAGGGCGTGGAGACCGAGGCGCAGCTGGAGTACTTGCGAAGCCACGAGTGCGATCAAATTCAGGGGTATTACCTCTCGCGCCCACTTCCTGTGCCGGAGCTCGAAAGGATTCTGCGCGACAGGGAGCGGAGTTTGACCCATAAAAGCAATGCGGCGCGTCGGACTCGACGTCGACCTAGCGTTCCTTCAACAGCGCGCTGAGCCGCGATGCCAGATGGTTCATTGTAGGGGCATCAGATGGTTCGGAGGGGCCTTTTCCCGCCGTAGGTTGACGCCGTTCTCCTATACAGACCCCGTCCGGGGCATGCGATAATGATGCAATGCATACTCAATCGCACGAGTTCCGTGCGGACTGTTCAAATGAGCTTTCCGCTGCCGATCTACTAGAAACGCTGCGCCAATCAGACATGGAAATCGAAGCAGAGAAGTCGTCGATTGCACGGACATTGCACGACGAAGTAGGTGGTCTGCTAGTCGGGGCGGTCATGGACATAAGCTGGATAGCCCAGCAGAGCGGCCAGTCGGATGTCGTCAAGGACAAGCTTGCCCGAGCTATCGGATTACTCCGCGAGGCTATTGACATAAAGCGCAAGGTAGTCGAGGCCCTGCGCCCGAGCCTTCTCGATGATGTGGGACTATTTTCGACGATTGCTTGGCATTTGAAGGCGAGTTGCAACGCCGCCGGCGTTATTTACTCGGAACGCTATCCTCTCGAGGAACCAGCGTTTTGCCCTGACTTCAAGATCAGTGTGTTTCGAATCATTCAGAAGGCGCTCACGCAGATTTTGTCCGGCGGCGTGCCGAAGCAGCTCTCGCTACAAGTGGAGATCATCGAGGGCACTCTACGTTGCCGCATGGTGACTAAGCTTGCGGAATCGCGAGTGGCAGACACGGGAGCGGACCTCGCAAACACACCCTTGCACCATCACACCCGTCAAGTGGGCGGGGTTTGCCAGTGGCTTAAAACCCTCGAGGGCAATCACATCAATGTGACGATCCCAATCCCGCCCGGGCACTCTTAGCTTCATGGCGTCCACGCGCGAAGCCGGTTCCGCGGACATAGCGCCGACGTTGTCCGCGCACATTGACCAGAACATCGAAAGCATCCTCGCTCTCCAAAAGCGGGAATGGGAGACGGTGGGTGTGGCGCAACGACGAGTCGAAGCAGTCGGCCGATGGTTGGGTAGGCCCTTGTACCTGGTGGGCCTTCTAACCGCAATAGCCATGTGGGTGAGCGTCAATGTGATTAGGCAAGCGCGAGGGAGCTGGGATCCCCCGCCGTTCGAGTTTCTCGATGGCGTGATGACACTGATCTCTTTGATTACCACCACCATCGTTTTGATTGCACAGAACCGACAGACCAAGCTCGAGAAGCAGCACACCCATCTCGAATTGCAGGTCTCGCTGCTTACGGAGCAGAAGGTTACGAAACTCATCAACCTAATTGAGGAACTGCGCAGAGATATGCCGATGGTGAAAGACCGGCATGACCCGCACGCGGAAGCGCTGCAAGAAAGCGCAGACACGGCGAAAGTCGTGGCGGCGCTCGAGGAAGGTGGTGCGACGCTCGCGGTCGTGGACTCGCCGCGCGTTGTCGCGGCGCCTCGCAAGGATGATGCAGGGTGATACGACATCGACCATGAGCTTGCCGAATAAAGTCATCGCCGCTTGAACGAGGATGCAGCTCTCGTGGTACGTCGTCAACGTGCGGAATTGAGTCGGGCTTTCTCGCCGCTGATCGATCCGAAGTTGGATTTGCTCATTGTTTTCAGGTTGATCGAGGCGGATACACGGTTGCGTCCGCGACCTTTGCTGGCATAGAGATTGGCGTCGGCACGCTCGAGTAGCGATTGCACGGTCTCTCGGCCGCGTTTGGAGCCGCCCTCGAAGCTCGAGATGCCGACACTGACAGTTATGCGCAGCGGGCCCAGCGGGGTGTCTACAGACATGAGTTCGGTGGCTTGCCGCAGATTCTCCGCGCACGTTCGAGCCTCCGACATCTTGGACCCTTCCAGCACGACCGCAAATTCGTCGCCGCCCAACCGGGCGCACCAGTCAGTTTCGCGCCGCAAGCATTGGGTGATCTGCCTCGTGAGCTTCTTGAGGACGAAGTCGCCGACCGCATGCCCACACTTGTCATTGATATCCTTGAACCGATCGATGTCGAGCAGCAACAACGACAGACTGCCGCCAAACCGCTCGGAGCGCTTGAGCTCGCGGCTAACGTGCTTGATCAAGTAGCGCAGATTGTAGACCCCGGTCAAAGGATCCGACATGACGAGCTGCCGCTTCTTCTCGAGAGCATCCCGGAGCGAATACTCGAGCGCCAGCACTCTTTTGGCGGTCCGCAGCCGGGCCGTGAATAGAGCTGCGCTGGAGCGCTTGCTGAGATAGTCGTCTGCGCCGGCTTCGAAGCCGGCGAGCACGTCTTTCTCGTCGCTACGTACCGTGAGTAAAAATATGTAGACGTAGGCTTGCGATGGGCGAGCCCTGATGCGGCGGCAGAGATCCAAGCCATCCATCTTCGGCATCATCAGATCCGTCACCACGATGGAGATGGCAGATTGATCCAATTTTTCGAGGGCCTCCGCGCCGCCCAGCGCGGTGACGACCGGGTATCCGTCTGCCTCTACGACAGCTTTCAGGTGCGCAAGCACCAGAGGATCGTCGTCGACCACAAGTACCGTGGGCGCATGAGGAAGAGGCAGCTGGATGTTCTGGGTGGTTTGATCCGTACCGTCCTCCATCTCACGATTGTAGACTTTGGAGGGCTCAGTGGACATGGTGCGCCCGGTTGGCAGTAGGTAGCGCAGCGTGAGGTCGACGCTCGAAGTTGCCCCAGGGCTTCGTCAGCACGACCTGCGCCTGAGTAGCCGTCATGGGTCGTCCCAGCAGGTACCCCTGTGCTCCAGGGCACCCGAGCTGCGTCAGCATTCGTAGCTGATCTTCCGTCTCCACCCCCTTGGCGATCACATCGATTCCCAGTGTCGATCCGAGCGACAAGATGGTCCGGATGATACCGGCGGCCTTCGGATTCGAGATCATCAAGCCGACCAGGGATGGATCGAGCTTCAGACGATCCACCGGCAGATGTGCCAGGGAGTTGAGACTCGAATATCCACTCCCGAAATCGTCCACCGCGACTCGAATGCCGAGACGCCTCCATTCCTTCAAGCACTCGATCGAGAGATCGGCATCGACCATGAGCGCACTCTCGGTGATTTCCAGCTCGAGCTGTCCATCCCGGAAGTGGAATTGCTTGAGGGTTTGTCGAAGCGAGCTGCAAAACCCGTCGCCGATTTGCAGTATCGATACGTTGACCGACAGTGTCATGAGCGGCATGCGCGCACACCAGCGAGCGAGTGCTTCGCATGCCGCTTGCAGTACCAATTCCCCGAGAGCGCCGATCATTCCGCTGCGCTCCGCGATTGGAATGAACTCCGAAGGCGACACAGACTCCCCCGTCGATCGCGTCCAGCGAGCAAGCGCTTCGACGCCGCAGCCGCGGCCGGTCCTCAGGTCGAATTGCGGCTGATACTGGACACTGATCGCGTGCCGGCGCACGGCATCGGCAAGATCGAGTTCGATGGTACCGCTGCGACTTGCTGTGGATACACGCGCCGGCGGAGGGGCGGGCCGCAAGTCGCCTCTGTGCTCGCGAGGGGCGGCCTTTGGATGGCTGGCGACCGAAGCGCGTGATATATCGGATGATGCGCCCTCCGAGCCATTGGCGACGCGCTGCAGCATCCGGTGGGCCGCGAAGGCGGCCTCTACCGCCGAGCAAGGCGGCGGCAGCGCCAAGAGGAAATCGTGCGGCGTGACACGCAGGCAGCACCCATGCGGCACGCTCGACGTGCGTTGCTGTCCCGGTGCGATGTCCGCGTCGAACCCGACGGAGTAGTCGGTGAGCTCATCGGCTATGCGCGAACTACCGGGGCTCATGGCGACGAACATGAGTGTGCGGTCTTGGCGCCCTTGGCCCGCGAAGGTCATCCTGGAAAGGGCCGAGCCGATGTGCAAATGCATGGCCGCACCGGTGAGCTGGTCGAAGTGCACCAGTCGGGGCATATTTCGCGCCCGAGGGCTCTCACCGCCATTTGCCGCTGCGTCTCGATCGCCGCCCGCATCGAGCGCGGATGCGCCATGAGCCCAGTGCCGCGGGCGCGGCGGAAGGCCCGTTGCCTGGAGTAAAGTTCCCAGTGCGGCTTCATACGCGTCCGAGAGCACACGGCATGCGCTGACATTGGCATAGGTAATCCAGCCCTCGGCATCGCTCAGTACCAGAGGACTCGCACTGGCCTCCAGCAGAGACACGAAGCAGCCCCGCAAAACCTCGGCGCTCTGCGGGTCGGAGGCCGGTATCGAGCTCGTGGAGCAAGCCATCACATCATCTTCCCGCCCCAATCCCGTCAGAAATTGGCTGACGATGTGCTGCGAATTGGCCGCATTGCCTTCGGCGACGCCGGTTATCAATATGGTGGGCGGGCGGGCGCAGAGCGCCCGGAGGCTCTCGAGCAGAGATCGTGCAGCGTGCGCCGAGGCGAAGTCGGAGCACAGGACCACCTGCGGGGCAAAGGCGGAGGCGGTTTTCAGCAGCCCTTGGACATCGGTCGCGATTTCCCAGTTGAAATCGAGCTCTTCGATCGGCAGCAATAACTCGGCGAGACCCCCGGGGCCGTTATGCCGTTGCTCGATCACGAGGATTCTGAGCGGCTCCTCCATTTGCTTCGCCTTCTTGGGCTATCCGCGAAATTACACGTCCAGGGGCAGGATAGTCCCGCCCAGAGTTTGAAAGCTGTAGGGAATACTGGACATCGCGCTACGTGGGGACGTACGTCACAGGGGGGTCGTGGGAAGTGCGCGCTAGAGCCGCGGTGAACTTGGCGACGGGGAAGGAAATGTCTGTTGGATAAGCGGGGCACCGCACTGACGAACCTACTTGGAATGACCATCATGAGCGGACCGTGACCGGTGATTGAATGAGCTGCATAGGACCGTCCATGACAAACACAAAGCGTATTGCGAAAAGCACTTTTTTACTGGGGCTGATCGGCCTTGTCCTCGGCTGCGTGCCTGGGCCACGCGAGGGCTACTACGACAGCGATCACCATCGGTATTACCACCAAAATGGATGGCACGATTGCACTGATCGCGATGAGCATTGCCGCTGATCGGATCTTAGAGGATTCGGCCCGAGCGCGCTGCCATGCGCGTTGACGATGTCAGAGCCGTAGTTATGCGTACGCTAAGCCGCGAAGAGCTCCGGGTTGCGAAGCCGTAGTGCCAGCACGAGCGACAACAACTTGCTGTCCTCGATCCGGCCATGGTCAGCCGCCGCCGCCAGTGCCGGCAGCGTGCGCTCAACGACGGTGATAGCCTCGTGCTCGCTTCTAATGCCTCCACCCGCACTGATGCGGTCCGTCGTTACATAAGGGGCAAGGAACAGCGAAATGCGCTCGCTCGAAACGCCGGGAGTCGACCACACGCGCGACACCAGATCCATAGAGGTCAGCCTCACCCCTAATTCTTCATACGCCTCTCTCCGGGCGGTCGCCTCGGCATCTTGACCCGCCTCGGAGATCATGCCGGCGCACGCTTCCTCGATCGCTTCCATCCCGGCTTGTTGGAAGACCGGTGCTCGAAACAGATGCACGACGAGCGCACAGCACCGTTCGCGGTCGTAAGGCAACACGGCTGCGGCGTCGCCGTGCCGCTCGACTTCGCGCGACACGATCGATCCGTCGGAGAGCCTCACCTGTAAGGCATCGACGGTCAGGTATCCGCTGTACACCGTCGTAGAGGCTAGAATCGTAGGTTTCATACTGATGACTCTGCCCGATATGCCTAGAGCGGGCTACCCATTGAGTCACCGCTCGGCGATGCGTGGATACGCGATCCATTTCTTGGTGTCGGGGGACGCGCCGTTGTTCGTGCGCTTGATGCTTGATCTCGGCGCAGACAATATGACGCCGCCCATGAAGCTTTCAATCTGTTCATGCGCCATCGCGAACGTCACCGCATCAACACGGGAAATTTTCCTCGCCAGCAGGTTGAGCTCTGCCAATGAAAGGGTTTGACGTCGGCGCGGCTGGTCCAGCCCGGAGAGTGGCGCCATCATGCGCCGAGGGTCGGTGTCCATTGTCTTACTCCTGTAGTTTGTGGGTTCCTACAGCTTTCGATCCCTGAAACCTGTATAGGCATGCTCGCCTTAATCGACGCGGCCGTCTGTTCGGTAGCACTCGTAAGCAAAAGGGAAGTTAAATGGCCGATATTCGGCTCAAGAAGCGCAGGCGAGCGCTTCGCTAGAAGCGGCAAGTCAGGTCGACGCCCGCCGTCAGCGGCTGGTTGGTCATGATGCGGGTAAAATCCGGCTGGGGCTCATTTTCCGTAAACATGCTCTCCAGTTGGGCGCGCTTGTTGGTTAGGTTGTCGACGAACAATGTAGCGCTCCACGCCTCACGAAATTTAACTCCCGCGCGGACATTGATCAGGTCATACCCGGGCAATTGTCTGTATGTACCCGTGAACTCGTAAGGATTGGAGAAAAAGATCGAGTAGCGCGGACCGGTGTACGAATTCTCCAATCGAGCGGTGAACGTGTAGGAGCTGCCTAGCGTCTTGAAATAGCTGAGACCGATGGTTCCACTCTCCGGGGCGACCTCCGGCATCTTGTGAATCGGGGCAATCACCCAGTGCGGGCCACCATCCAGCCATTCATAGAGGTAGCCGGCTGCGATTTCGAGCTGAAAGCCTGCCCCCAGATCGGCGAGCACGTCGATGTCGGCTCCGTAGATGGAGACAGAGTTGCCGTTGATGTTCAGCGCCCAGTCGTTGGGGTATGCCTCGAGTTGCACGTGGCGCCAGTCCTCGTAATAGATACTGGCGTTCACGGTCAGGCGGCGATCGAGCGTCCTCGACTTCTCGCCGAGCTCGTAGCTCAAGACACGATCCGGCGAGTACGTGGCGGGCCACTTGCCACTCGTATAGTTCTGCTGCTGGAAAGCGGCTCCCCAGGCAGTACCGCCGGTCGGATAGACCGCGTTGCCTCCGCCGGGACGGAAGCCGGTCGCCACGGTCGCATATGCCATCAGGTCCGGGTTGAACGTGTAGGATAGATTGAATTTTGGGTTGAAGCTGGTCGACGACAGCGCGATGAGACCGGAACACGAAGGCGTAGCGGCTCCGTCGGCCGAGCCCCAGCCGCCGAGGCAGGAAGAGAAGCGATAATCGTAGTGATTCACGCGGGCGCCGACAGCGACCTTGAGCTCGTCGGTCAGCGCATAGGTACCGTCGCCGAAGGCCGCATACTGCTTGAGCGTGGTAGGTGAGTAGGCATCGAACCAGTTGGGTGTGGTTGCCGGCGCGAGCGTGCCGAGATCCATATACGCGGAGTAATTGGGCGTTGTACCCCTGAAGCCCCACAAAGAGTAGTAGTCGCTGTAATAGAGCCCGCCAACCCAGCTGGCCCTTCCGCTCCCCGTCGAAGTCAACCGCAGCTCCTCGCTGAACTGATGGGAAGGATCATCTTCCATACCGTGCTCCGGGCCGGTGCCGGTCGGGCCATAATATCCTGGGTTCGGAAGACCATAGTTATAGTTATAGGCAATGGCTTCGAGCGGATTGTTGAAGGCCTCGCTCGCTTCCTCGACCTGAGCGGAGTTGCGGGTCCATCGCGCAGTACTCGATGTCACGTCGAACGTTGGAAAACGGTAATTCACATTGAGGCTGTAGGCGGTCAGCGAATCGGTCAGCGGTTCGGCGATGTCGAAAGGTTGGTAGTGCGCTGAGGTGCCCGGATCGCTGTCGTAGGCACCGATGCCGTTTTGTGTGCTGGTCTCGTGGAAGAATGAGGGCGTGACCGACAGGTCTTCCGTCGGCTTCCACAGCAGAGTCACGCGCACCGCATAGATCTGATAGGCATTCGATCCCGGATAGTGCCTCACTATTGGATCCTGGACATTGCCGCGCACGGTGCCGTCCGGGTTTCCCCCCGCCAATGGAAACGGGTCTGCCACGATGCGGTCGATCCAACCGCTCGTATGGTCCTCTGTTCCCACAACCCGTAATGCCAATGTGTCGTCCATAAGTGGGAGGTTCACCATCAAATTGTCTTTGTGATTGAACCCGCCGCCTTTGGTGCCCGACAAGACGCTCTGTGCGGTCGATTGAAACTGCGTCAAGTTCGGCTGGTTGGTAATCAGTCTTAGCGTGCCCCCCATCGAGCCGGATCCGAAGAGTGTGCCTTGAGGTCCGCGCAGAATCTCGATTCGATTGAGGTCATACAGGTCGGGATCGATCACCACGTGACCGTTCTGGGCGCTTGCCGGTCCAGTCAAGGGAATATCATCGAGATAGAAGCCGACCGTCGCGGAGTTGCCGCCGCTCGAGGTCATGCCGCGCATCTCGATCTCAGTCTGACTCGGCCCTTCGCTCTTAAGCGAAACGCCGGGCGTGCCCTGGGCCAGAGACGCCAACGAAGAGACGCCACGGGCCACCAAATCTTCGCCGGTGACCGCCGAAATGCTGATCGGCGTGTCCTGCACCGTGGAGACGCGCTTTGAGGCGGTAACCACGATCTCATCCAGAGAGGCGCCTGCGTGGTCGGCCGGGACGGCCGACTCGGCATGCACTTCGAGAGCAAAGGATATCCCGAGAACGCCGGTCATGGCAGTTCCGGCGATAACTGTAATGAGTCGCCTACCGGGACCACCAACGTCAAACCATATCGAATCCATCAATGAGCGGCGCATCCAAGGTTCTCCCCGAGCATATCCATGCCCCGGGAGCTAATGATGCGACGGCGACGTGTTAAATTGCCCTCAAGAAAACTTCCCAGGTATCGGTACGGCTATCCGTGGAATGGCGAGTACATTCCGATGAAGGCTCATGACCTCTGCAGCACTCGCACCATGAAGAGCAGCCCGCCAGCACCACATCGGCTACCGTGGCAGGCTCGCGTGCACGGCTCTAGTGCACGGAGGGGAGGACTGCCGCAGGGGTAACCCAGACCTGGCAGCTAAGTAGGGCTTCTGTCCCTTGACCGCGACGACAAAGCGTCCATGTCCGCTTGCATACGCTGTTTGTACTCGTCCGACCAGTGCGCGCCCTGCTTCTGTTTCGCCGGCGTGGTGGTCGACTGAGGAGTCGAGGGGGTTTTGCCGACGGGTGCTCGCGGAGCTACTTTGAGCTTGAGGGTGGGTCGGGGCGACGTCGAGTTGGGGTTACTCATAGTTCGATGATTGGTTCGCAGTTAATGTCGCAGTATTGGGCGCTGCCGCGCGATATCAAACAATGATGGCTCACGTCGATATGTGTTCGACTTCGAGTGCGGAGGCTGCTGCCATGCGAGTGGGAGTTTAGCCGAATCCGTGCCTCGAGCGATAGTATCAGCGAGCGAAAGATGGTGAGCGCGCGGGTAGAGCGAGGACCCTACAAAATCACAGTTGTAACACGATTGCCAAATCCCGAAATCGACGCGCAATCGGGTGACGAGACACTATAGGGGTTGCGAAATTGAGCGTTTTTCCACCCTAGCCGTGCAGAAAAATCCATGAAATTCATCATCAGTGTGGTCGCTGTTGCTTGGTTGATGTCTGGTTGTAGCTCGCTCACCACTGTTCCGGATGACGACAGCGTGACGGGCGCGAATCTCGACATGAGAACGGGGCTGTGCACGGATGCCACGCCGCCTCCCTGTAATCCCCCTCGCGATTAGATTCATTCACTCCACCCGGGCGGCTCCAGCCATATAATCGGGTGCGATGCACCACCCCAGGGGGACAAGGCAATGGCCGATGTTGCGAGCGCGCCGACAAAATTCTCGCGAACGGACTTGAGCGGGCACGACAAACCGAAATGTCGGGTCATCATGCCACCAGTGCAAGGTGGTTGGTCCGAGCCGGCGCTGTTTGAGTGGGAACTGACCGCGGAGTCGTGGACCGATGAGCACCCGCACAGCGAGTACAACTTCGTGATAGAAGGGCAGCTGTTCGTAGAATCCGGCGGCGTAACACTCGAGGCGCAGGCGGGGGACGTCATACGAGTACCCGCCGGAGCCGTGGGCAGATACTGGGCGCCGAAGTATGCCCGTCTGCTTGCCATATATGGACCCAGCAAAGGCGGCCCTAGCAGAACCCTGGGTTACGAAAAATTGAGCAGCCGTGAGGCCTAATAACCGGGAGGGAGAATGAAGATTGCTACCGCGGCGGCCGTCGTCGATGAAATCGGCCCGCTTACCAAGATTGTAAACGACTTCTGCTCGAAGCAATTCGAGGTGATGGCAGCAGGAGTTAGGTCGCCGCTGGACTGGGAACCCGTAGCCGAATTTCTTGACGTAAATGAATTCAAGCGCGTTGGTGCCTATCTGGAGGAGTTGAACTGGCCCGACTATCGGAAGTTCCTAACCGGCTGGGTCGGTGGCGGCACGCGGTTCGAAATGACGGTGTTCTACATCACCGAGATCGGCAACGCGGTATTCCAGGAAATCGAAGAGCGGCACTATCGGGGCGACGAATTCATTCGCAAGAACGTGATTGCTGTCTACAGGTTCAACGACCGGAATAAGATCATCCATCTCGATATCTACGAGCAGGCACGGGATTCCGGTCAGTGGATCGTCGCAGCTGCCAAGGCTGCGGTTGCCCCTGCTTCGTAAAGGGCCGAGGAGGGAATCTCTATGGCTGCTCCTGTCGTTCGATTCAGGATCGATTTCGCGGAACATTCCAGTGTTGGGCCGGGGAAAATCCTCCTTCTCGAAGCCATTCGAGATGCCGGTTCTTTGTCGCAGGGGGCGCGCAACATTGGGATGAGCTATCGTCGTGCTTGGCTTTTGCTCGAGAGCCTGAAGCAAACCTTCCGGGAACCCGTGACGGTGGCAAGCACGGGAGGCAAGGACGGAGGCGGCATGATGGTCACCGAATTTGGGGACGCCTTGATTAAAAACTATCGCGAATTGGAACGGGACTTCGCTACCTTGGCAGCGCGGCGTCTCCACCCCATCATTGCAACGGTCACCCGACATGCCAAGTCTGGCGCGAAAGTATCGGTACGCGCGAGGCTTGATGGAAGCAGATGAAGCGCCGGTAGGACTCGAGCTCGACGACGCGCTGTCGCGAAAGATTAGCGCATCGCCGATCGCATCCCTCAGGGGCCCATGCGGGCTCTCGATTGAGCCCGCCGCGAAAAACCATCAGAACGTGAAACGAGCACCAATTGTCGGCGCAGTGTTGTTCTTGTTGAGATAAGGGACGCCGGGGCCGTGTGGAATGGCGATGGCCAGACCGCCGCTCACGTTGGAATATGCAATTCCGGCAAAAACGTCGAAACGCTTGGTGAAGTGATGATCCGTATAGAGCGAGAACTCGTTGAGGAACCCCGAGCAGGAAGCGCGGAACTTGGTGGGCGGGCAGGCCGACGGAACACGGAAGTCGTTTTGCCACTGATGATAGGCGGACAAAGTGATGTCGGTTTGGTTGTCGTACGCGTATTTCACGCCCGTCCAGGCGACCTGCACGATCTTGGGAGAATCAAGATTATTGTCTTCGACGCCGCTCAAGAGATAACCGCCCTGCGCCGAAGCGCCGATGCCCAACGGGTTCGACGGGTTGAACTGCTGGATGTGTTCGTAGCCGGCATAGAACTTGAACGGGTCCCAGGTGTACTTGGCGGCGAGCATAATGGCCGTGTTGTCGGTCACGATGCCATATTCGGTGTTGTCGGTTCCGATCAGATTGGCCCCGGTGATGGGGTTCGTATTGATGCTGTTGGTGGTCGACTGATAGGGCGCCGCCAGACTCTCAGGCCCCAGCAAGGGGTTGAGTACGCTGATCGCCTGGTTGTAGTGTTGGAAGACGACGTCGGCGGAGAACTTGTCGTACTCCCCGCCGAGGTCGAATCCATAGGCGGTGTTATGCGCCTGTTCCGGGGTACAAGTCGCGGCGGTCCAAGTTCCGGCGGCGGAGTAGCAGCCGCCTGAACCGTCGGCGAATTTATACATCGCGCCGAAATGAACCGGACCGAAGGCGAGGCGATATTTGATGGCCTCGTCCCAACGGGTGTCCTCGGTGTCGCCGCCGCCGGCCGTCGTGCCGTTATATCCGATGTACGAAAAGGAATAGGCGCCGCCGGCCGGATCATAAGCGAGCACCGTATCGGTGCCGAGAGAGCGCTGACGACCGAAAGTCAGCGTGCCGAAATACGTGGACGATGCGCCGGCATAGAGCTCGTCATTGAAGGCTTGTCCCGCGCGCGCGCCATCGCCGGTTATCGAATAGGCGGACCGGGGTAGGCCGTTGTTCGTGGTGTTGGTGGCCGCCATGTTGGCGAGCTGGCCGGACTGCGGATTGATGCCGGTCGAGGCGTTGAACACGGCATACCAGTCCCGCATAAACTCGATCTTGCCTTTGATGCCCAGACCCGTCTGCTGCAGGTTGTTCGGCGCAAGGACGAATCGAGAGCCGGCCCCGTTGCGGTTGACCAGCGATTCGCCCTCGTAGTTATAGCCGTTTTCGGGCAAACCGTGGCTGACCCAGCCCACGCCGACGTCATACGCGCCGTATATGGTGATGCCGTGCCAGGTCAGCGGGCAAGCGGTGGCGACGAAGTCCTGGGAGCTCGCGCAGGCTTCGGCGGTCGGAGCGGTCGGAGCCTGCTCGGGAGTTGGAAGATTGTCGGCGGCGCGCGCCGCGTGACTCAAAGTGAAAGTTGACGCAAGCGCCGCAAGGGCGCACCAGCACACAGATCGCATTGTACTTTCCCCCTGAAGATCCGTCACAGCAGCGCAATATTCCGGCTAATATAACGATCGCGACGGAATTGGCAACCCCTAAGTGTCCATACGCCAACAAAATTGCATCGGGTGCTCCAGGCACGCCACGACAATTGTTGCGCAACCGCCAAAACACCCCATTGCCGCGCGTGGATTGATAGATTGGTGCAGTGAGATCTATAGGCACACGTGCCGGTGGCGCGCGCCTCGAGCGCATGAAAGCATCGGCTTCGTGGGCGGGCGATCGCTTGCCGCCGAATCTGCGCGATCCGGCTGCGCGCATGCCTTCGCTGCGGCAGCAGGCCCTCGGAGTAGGGCGAAGGCCCAATCGGCTTCTTTGAAGAATCGAGAGGTCGGTCGACCTATGAATCGCTTCTCAGTCGCTTCGGACCATCTTGCCGTGCCTCAAGCGTTCCGAAATGCGGGACGACGGCGCAACGCGAATCTCGGCCGCAATCTTGGAGATATGCAGGCGCCAGCCGATGCCCGGCGGAGCGTGGAAGTAGAGGGAGGCGGAAAGCACTCCAGGCCCTGTCGATCGATTGTTGCCGCCGCGTCGCATTGGAGCGCCCATCCCTTTTATCCGACCTGGTTGGGATCGTGCCGCCAGGTACACTCGCTAGCAACGCGGGATGGATGGAACGAGCAGTGTGTCGCAGGTGGCAATACGTTATGTACGGCAGATCAGCGTCGTAGTGAGGTCTGGCTGGCGGGTCGGACAGGATACACGTCTTTCCGCTCCGTCCTAATCGCGATATTACAGAACATCCGGCGGACATCAACGTTAAGGTTTTCTTAACTCGCTGTCGTGGCCAGGTCAGCGTGTTCTTACCCGTGGTTCGCGATTCCGCCGATTGCGGCGGGGGCACGGATTTGGTTTGCTCACGCCATGATCCGAAAACTTCCAAACGGTCAATACCGGCTGTATTCGCGCAAGATCGATCCAAGCACGAAGCGCCGCAAGAATCTCGGCACGTTCACAACGCGTGCCGCTGCCGAGAAGCACGAGCGCGCCGTTCAGTTCTTCAAGCGGCGCGGCTAGCGGGACCCGCATAGCATTCTCACATGCTCTCCGCATTCGTCGGGTGCTTTACAAAGCCAACCCGTGCGCAGAATGATGAGTTCGCGATCTCGGGCAGAGAGCGGCTTGCGCGACAAGCTCTTTGGCCGCCGCGCCTACTGGAGCTGCTCGCCCACGCTCACATGCGAGGCCTGAGTTCAGCGGACACCATCTGGGACAAGCTTGCGCGCAAAGTAGGTGTATTCACGAGCGTCCATCTCCGCTGCCTCGAGCAGCGTGGCGCCGGATCCGTGGCCGCCTTCGATCACCTCATAGTAAAGATACGGCACTCCCATCGCCTCGAGCTTTGCGGCAAACTTGCGTGCGTGCTGCGGACCGACGCGATCGTCCTTGGTGGTGCTCCAGATGAGAGCCTCGGGATAATGCACGCCCGGTTTCAAGTTGTTGTATGGCGATGTGGATGCGAGGAATGCCCGCTCGTCGGGATTGGCGACGCTGCCATACTCGCCCACCCAGGAGCTGCCGGCGGCTATCTGCTCGAACCGCAACATATCGAGCAACGGAATCTCGATGTCGACGGCGTTCCACAGCTCAGGATGTTGTGTCATCTCTACGCCCATCAGAAGTCCGCCGTTGGAGCCGCCGCGAATACCGAGGCGAGCGGGACTGGTGAAGCCCTTGGCGATGATTTCTTTGCCTACGGCAGCAAAGTCGTCATAGATGCGCTGCCGGTGGGTTTTAAGGCCGGCCTCGTGCCACGCGGGACCAAATTCGCCTCCGCCACGGATATTGGCGAGTACGAATGAGCCGCCGCGCTCGAGCCAAAGCTTCCCCACCTTGGGCGAATACGCGGGCCTCATAGCGACTTCGAATCCACCGTAGGCGCTCAGAATGGTAGGCGCATTGCCGTCCATTTTCATGTCGGCTGGATGTACGATGAAATAAGGAATGCGGGTGCCATCGCTCGAGGTGGCTTCGAATTGCTCGACGACATCGCGCGAGGCATCGAACTTGGCCGGCAAAGCCTTCACCTGGCTAAGAGTGCCGCTGTGCACGTCTGTCAGCATCAGCCGAGGAGGCGTCAGGAACCCGGTGAGGCTCACGAAAGCTATCTCGCTATGCGGATTCGCGTCCACGAGATTCACGGACGTGTTTTCCGGCACGGGGAGTTGCTTCCTGGACCACAGGCCGCCGGGCTCGGGCTGGTACGCAAAGAAGCGGCCGTTCACGTTGTCCAGGGTATGAACAAGCAGGTGCTCCGCCGTAGCTCTCGCCTCGACGAACGCCTCGCGG
>Ga0302324_100002715_pt1 | contig 40383 bp, 38 predicted proteins | sample Palsa_T0_1_FD_201949 | JGI IMG/M metagenome (GOLD analysis project Ga0302324, IMG submission 201949) | Peat permafrost microbial communities from Stordalen Mire near Abisko, Sweden - Palsa_T0_1 | ecosystem: Environmental > Terrestrial > Soil > Palsa > Peat permafrost | place: Sweden: Abisko...
TCGGTTGTCAGCTAAGTGTTTCGGAGCACTGTCCGCAAAATAAGTTTTCGCCTGAGCCATCAGGCAGCCCACTCATCGAATCGGCGCATGATCTCCATGAGCTTGCATCCCAACAGGATGAGAGAGCCCCACAATATGAAGGGGATGCCATAGAGTAGGAGATGCTTGCGCGAACGGGCTAACTCAAACACCCGCACCTTCACGATGGCGTATACGTTCGCTGAGAGATAAGCAACCGCCAAACAGCTCACTACCAAGTTATGCATCTTGTTGCTCCTTCTTTTACCGTGGGAGTTCGCCGCCGATCTTAAAGGTCGCGCCGAAAACGATGTTTCCTCTTGGGTGGAGCGCGCAGTGGCGACGAACAAGCCGCCGCCACTACCTGCGATATCGCATCAAGTGCGCACTGGTATGCGAGTCATTGAAGACCGTCCTCGATACCAGCACCTTCCTGGACGGTCCCAGCCTTAGAGTTGAGACCATCCTCCATCGACCGGAAGTTCGGCACCGGTCGTGAAGGTCGCATCGAACGCGAGGAAGAGGACGGCCGTCGCGATTTCCTCCGACGTCCCCCAGCGCTTCATCGGGACCATACCAAGCATCTTCTCCCTGATCTGAGAGGCTGCGCCACCGGGAAACGCTTTTTCGATGATCGGCGTGTCGATGGGACCGGGCGTCACCGCGTTGACGCGAATCTCGAGAGGAACCAACTCAGCAGCGAGCGTCCGAGCGAATGATCGTAGCGCGGCCTTGGCGGCTCCGTAGGTGGCGTTGCCGGCCATTCCCTTGACGTTGGCGATCGAGGTCGTGAGGACGACAGAACCTCCGCGGCTTATTAGCGGCGCGAACTTCTGCACCGCGAAAAGCGGTCCCTTGGCGTTCAAGTTGAACATCTCGTCGTAGATGGCCTCGGTGATGCTCTCGAGAGGCGCTCGGGTGCTGAACCCGGCGTTGACGAAGAGCAGGTCGAGGGTGTCGAACTCGGCCTTCGATCGAGAGACGAGTGCGTCGAGATCCGTCAACGACCGCGCGTCGCTCGAAACCACGATGGCCTCATTCCCAAGCTCTTTCTGCGCCGATTCCAGGCCTTCCTTCGAACGACCCGTCACCAGAACGCGCGCGCCTCCATCCAGGAGCATCTTCGCCGTAGCGAGCCCCATGCCGCTCGTGCCGCCGATGATTACCACTTTTTTACCTTCGTACCGTTTCATGTGAATTCTCCTTGTGAATGGTTGTTGTTCGTTTGTCGCCGTGATTCCAAATTAGGGAAGTGGCAATGTTGTTTTGCATCCAGTGACGCGCCGATCAGCGCTTCCTTCAGGACACCGCGCTCAAGGATGCTGGGCTAGACAAGTCGATACCGGAGACCGTGACGACGGCCCGCCACGCGGCTTCTTGGCTGGCGCGATCGTGGAGGTGTGGGTGGCGCTGTGCCTCAATTGGGCCTGTGAACTTCCCTTGAAGAACTACTACTTTTCAGGCCTAATTTATGAAATGGTGAATTGCCTCGTTGGCGTTATCTTGAAATGAAGTATTTTTCAAATCAGTAAAAAAAGTGCTCTGGTCCACCATGTCCCCTGATAACTTACCCTCTTTACTGGCATAAAAAACGCCGCTTTTATACCGCTCATCGGAAATGGCGTCTACAAAGCGTTTTGCACCTACTTGCAGCGTATGCACCATTCCGCGCATCAATGGGAATACAATAGGCATCATCAAATACTTCAACATAAACTGCATTGCCGGGGGAAGACTATCTGGCGCCTGAGTTCCCTTTGTATTCCCTGGGCTCACAACAATAAACTTGAGCTTAGGATATTTTCTCGCCATTGATAACGTCCACATGGTTTCTGCATACTTGACATATGCGTATGCTTGCAATGCATTGAACTTATTACCAAAATATGACCCATCAAGAACAGCAGCAAACTCAGCTACAGAAGAAGTCCTCATTGAAACTGGTTTTATTCCGAGCATCTTAACTCCTGGAACAGCTTCCGCACTGACTGATAGAACTGTTTTCCTTAACTTGTCCCGTTTAATTAATTCCTCCACGAGAATTACATTACCTAAAATATTCGTAGCAGCTAATTGATTCATACCGGAAGGCGTAGATTTCGCAGCCGTAACGACATCCTGGATTTTTCCAAAATCGAAGCGGGACACATGGAGTTGGAGAACCATCCATTCAATGTGCGGGACTGCCTCGATAGTTCACTCGAAATGCTTGCCGTCCGGGCAGATGAAAAGGGTCTGGAACTGCTGTGCGACGTCGACCCGGCAATTCCCGCCCTGATGACGGGCGACCGCTCCCGTTTGCGCCAGATCATCCTGAACCTGGCTGGCAATGCCATCAAGTTCACCAGCGCGGGTGAGATCTCGCTGGTGGCCGAAATCGAGCAGCGGCACGATCGAGGGTCGATGCTGCGCTTTACCATTTCAGACACCGGTATCGGCATCCCGGCGAGCCAACTAGCCCACATCTTCGAACCCTTCACGCAAGCCGACTCATCGACGACCAGAAAATATGGCGGTACTGGCCTGGGGCTTACCATCTCCAACCGCCTGGCTCAAGCAATGGGGGGAACAACCGGTGTGGTCAGCGAGGTAGGCCGGGGAAGTAGATTTTCCTTTACCGCTTTTCTGGGAGATGCAGAAGCGCCACGGGAAGAAGCCCAATCCCTGGAAAGGCTGCTCAATAGGAAAGTGCTGATCGTGGATGACAATAAGACGAATCGAAGCATCCTGGAGCGCTTCCTGGGCCGCTGGGGCATGAGGGTGGATACGGCGGCAAGCAGCGAGGAAGGGTTTACGGCCTTGAAAACGGCGCACCAGCTGGGCGATCCCTATTGTCTGATGCTGGCCGATATGCACCTGGCCGGGGTCGACGGCTTTGCCCTGATAGAACGACTTGGTGAGAACGAAGAGCTGTCTACGCCGACGATCGCGATGCTTACCTCAGCGGGGCGACGCGGAGATGTGGCTCGTTGCGGGGAGTTGGGTGTGGCGGCTTACCTGATCAAGCCGATCCGGGAGTCCTTGCTGCGGGCGGCGGCGTTGCGCATTGTGGGCGACGGGACAGGGGAGTCCGCGGCAGGCGATTCCGTCAAAGTGGGGGGACCGGCATTCATCCAGACCATGCGCGGCCCGCTCAACATCCTGGTGGCTGACGACAACCGCATTAATCAGAAGGTCGCTCTGCGTCTGTTGGAAAAACGTGGTCATAAGGTGACATTGGCCGCAGACGGCCGGGAGGTCCTTGCAATGCTGGAAACGCAGACCTTCGACCTGATCCTAATGGATGTGCAGATGCCGCGGATGAGCGGAGTCGATGCCACCATCGAGATTCGACGGCGAGAGCAGAAGACCGGGCGTCACTTGCCCATTTACGCCATGACCGCAAATGCTATGAAAGGCGACCGCGAGCGATATGTAAGCGGCGGCATGGATGGTTACCTGGCAAAGCCAATGCAATTGGATGAGCTCGACCAGCTTTTGAGCGAAAGTGCGGCCCGAACATCCTTACCGATCATTTGAATCAAAGGACGCTAGCAAATAGGGTGGTTGAAAACGACCCAGGAAGATCTGTTTCATTGATTCATCCCTCCATCAGGGTGTACTTGTGTGTAAGGTTCTCTGTCTGGAGAGGTTCCGTGACAAGAACGTTCTCACTCCCGAAGAGTTCCAGCGTCTTGCCGAGCACCTCTCCGTGCGCGACCGGGCAACGGTGTTGCTTGCCGGTAGGATTGGCGTACGCCGATCGGCTCTTCGATTCGGTTCAACGGCGCAGACCTCTTAGTCCGGACAGTTTGTTGAAAGAGGAGTATTCGGCCTGCTCGAGTACAGGAAGGCAAGGAAATGAGGATATTTCAGCGCCCCTCCGCACCCGCAATGGAACGAGAGGCTCCACGCTAGTGCCGGTAACTGCTTAATAAGGAAGGGGTTTGATTGGTGGACCTGACCGGGATCGAACCGGTGACCTCTTCCATGCCATGGAAGCGCGCTCCCAGCTGCGCCACAGGCCCACAAAGGGAGGAACATCCTTTATTCTGCTGGAGCATGCCAAATACGTCAAACGCTCCGCACGTGGCAACTGTCGTTTCACCGTTGTCCTTGGGAGAACGAATGTTCAACCTCCCTCGTCCCGCAAAATTAGCTGCGCTAGCCCTGCTCCTGTGGAGCGGTTCTTTCACCGGGTCCGCGGCCGCCCAAGCCGTCGGCCCTGCTGGCGGTACCGCGCCTGCGCCAGGAGGGTTTGCCATGGCCAACCTTCGCCCCGCGCTGGCCAACGTGCAGACTGCAATCGGCAGCCTCAGCATTGCCCACTGGAAAGCGTCTGCAGCCACCCGCTCCGCCGTGCAACAGGATGTTGCCTCCATGCAGCGCGACCTGATCATCACCCTGCCAGGACTCATGTCCCAGGCAGAGGCGGGCGGTCCGGCCGTACTGTCTCCAAGTTTCGCCGTATTTCGGAATCTGGATGCTCTCTATGACGTGCTGCTCAGGGTGACCGAGACGGCCGCGCTTGCCGGCCCCGGGCCAGATGCCGGCAGCCTGGAAGATGCCCGCGCCGGACTGGAGGATGGCCGGGCCAAGCTAGGGGCCTGGTTGCTCCAGTCCATCGGTGCCCAGGACGCCCAGATAGCCCGGCTCCAGGCTCCTGCCTCCCACCCCGCGCCGGCGCCCCCGGGGCCTACCAAAATCGTGGTCGACGATGGCCCTGATGCTCCCAAACCACACAAGAAGAAACCGGCCCCCACCCAGGCACCTCAGTAACCGGTTTGCTGCAGCCATTTGTTGCTTGGGCGGTGTCTAAGGTAAAGAGAGCCTGCTCCCCCACGGGCTGCCTTGAGCGCGTAATTGGGAGACGCGGAGGAACGCTTCCTGTTATGGTATGGAGAACTTTTGACATGCAGGTAGGCATTGCTTTGGGAAATATCGCCAGCGTCCTCAGCGTACCCTCTGAAGAAACCGGAATTGTCTCGGAACTGAAAGCCGGTTCTGAGGAGGCCTTCGCATGGTTGATCGCCAAGTATCACCAGCCTATTTACAGCTTGATAGCGCGCACCATTCCCGATCCAGCGGACGCGGCTGACCTGACCCAGGATGTCTTCATCAAGATCTACCGCGGGATCGGCGGATTTAACGGCGACTCCAGCCTGCGCACCTGGATTTATCGCATCGCCCTGCGCGAGGCCAGCAACCAGCGCCGCTGGTGGGGACGCCACAAGCGCCAGGAAGTCACCATTGAAACCGAGTTTGGTGAGAGCCACGATGGCCAGCCGCTGTGTCTTAAGGACACCCTGGTCGACGCCCAGGAATCGCCCTTCGACCGGGCCGCCTCAGAAGAGGTCAGAGCCAAGGTAGAGGAGGAGTTGCGCCGCGTTCCCGAGCCATTCCATGCGGTGGTTGTTCTGCGCGATATAGAGGGTTTTTCCTACGAAGAGGTGGCGGAGATTCTGGGCGTGAATCTTGGCACGGTCAAGTCGCGTCTCATGCGTGGGCGTGCTTATCTAAAAGCCCGGCTGGCGGGGTTTGCTGAGGCTGCGGCAAAACGGCCAGGTGCTGCGTTTCAGCCGATGGAAGCGCTCTCGACGGGCGCCAAGGGGGCCAAGTGAAGAAGTGCGCACATTTCCGTGACCAATTCTCGGCATACCTCGATGGCGCTGTAACCGGCGCAGCGATGCACGAGATTGCTGCGCACCTTGAGGTCTGCGCCGGGTGTGAGGTTGAATTTGCCCAATGGCGTAATGCCCAGACGTTGATCAGTTCCATCGGGCCGGCCAAAGCTCCCCTCAATCTGGATCTCCGGCTTCGCGTTGCCCTGTCCCAGCAAGCGGCCAATACCGCTCAGGAGAAGTTCGCCCGTGGACGAATTCGCTGGCAAAATAGGCTCAGTCCGCTGCTATGGCAGGTTACAGCTGGCTTCGCCAGCACCGTTGCGCTTCTGGGCGGGGTGGCGCTGCTGATCGGAATGTTCGCATCTCCGGAGCCGCTGCTGGCGCGTGATGAACCCCTCGGGATGGCGTCCAGTCCCCGCTTCCTTTACTCCGCGCTCGAGCCTGCCGGGGGCGTTGCAGATAGCAACAATCCCGTGGTTGTGGAAGCGTTTGTCAACGGGGAAGGCAGGGTCTACGACTACCGAATCGTCTCCGGAAACGCTGATAATAAGACCCGTTCGCAGTTAGAAGATACTTTGCCTTTTAGCGTCTTCGCCCCGGCGCAGGTGTTTGGACAGCCGGTACGGGGTACGGTACTCCTCTCCTTTTCAGGAGTTTCCGTACCGGGCTAGACAAGTTTTTGAAGGGTACGGGCTTCGGCCTGCGGAAAAACTCTCCCTGGGAAGGGCACGGCTTCAGCCGTGCCGCAATTGATCGAAAATACGTCGGGCTTTAGCCCCTGAGGTACGCTTTTTCTCGATTCGTCTGTGATATCCGCTGGAGAGAACCGTACCTCAGCGGCTAAAGCCGCGGGACCCATGGCAAATTTTTGGCACGGCTGAAGCCGTGCCCTTCCCGGAAGAACTTTTCCGCACCCTGTAGAGTCCTTGCCAATTTTGGCTACGGAAAAGTCTCCGCCCGTACACAGGCTGTTGATCGGGCGAGACCTCCGGTTTGACCCTCCCGTACGCAAATGCATAGACTTGGTAAGGGTCCATTGCAGCAATCTATGCGGTCTCTCAGCAAGCCGTCCGTGCTCCCTTCCCGGGTTCTAAACGCGTCCTTTGCGCTTCTAAGTCTCTGTTGTCTGCCAGGCGCTTTCGCTCAGAGTTCCTCTTCTAATCCGGAGGCAGCCCCTGCCTCCCCCAAATCCCCGGCTCTGGTGGATACAGCAGGACCCGAGATCAGTCTGCAGAATAGCGAAGCTCTTTTCGATATTGCGGCGACGCTTAACTCCTGCGGCTATGACCAGGGACTCACTGCCTCCGACGCCGTGCGCCAGGACGTCCGGGATCAAGTCAACCAGGTGCTTCAAACCTCCGCCGATGCGCGCGAGGCGCACGAGCAAATCTGCGATTTCATCGATCGGCATAAGCTTTCGAACACCGGATCCGATCTGGCGCAGTATATTTCGCTCGCTCTCTACATCACGCCGCCTCCCGAGTTGACGCCGAGCGCCGAGGGCGCGGACATGCCTCCAGACGCAGCCGGGGTGGAAAACATGCTGCCTTTACTGCGTCGCTTCAATGAGTTGGTGAACCTGCACGCCATTTGGCTCCACGTCCGCCCGCAATACGACAAGCAGCTGAGCGAACTCCACGACTCGCTGACAAAGATGATTGACGATACCGGCATCTATCTCAAAACGCCTGCGGGAGCCATCGCCGGCCGGCGTTTTCTGGTGGTGATCGAGCCGCTGCTCGACCCCTCACAGACCAATGCCCGGGTCTACGGAGCCGATTACGTAGTCGTTGCTTCCCCCGTCAATGGGAATATCCATATGCGGGAAGTACGCCACGCTTACCTCCACTACCAGATTGAGCCGCTGCTATACGCGCGCGCAACCACCCTGGACCGGCTTCTGCCTTTTCTCAAGACGGTCAAGGACGCGCCTCTCGATTACACCTATCGCAGTGACATTGTGGCCTTGGTCGTGGAAAGTATGATTCGGGCCGTCGAAGCCCGGACGATGGACACCGGCGTCACCATTTACAAGATTCCAGCCGACGTCCGCCGTAGCGACCTTGAAGCGGCCACCCACCAACACAATGCTTCGATGGAGGCAGCCGAAGCCGTCCGCCGCCATGCCGTGCAGCAGGACATGGCAGCCGGATATGTCTTGACGGACTACTTCTACAATGCCTTCGCCGCCTTTGAGAGGCAGCCGCAGAGCTTCAAAGAAAGTATAGGCGAGATGGTTTATGGAATGGATGTGAGCCAGCAACTGAGCCACGTGAAGAACCTTACTTTCAGTCAGCAGGGTGACTCGGACGTCGTCCATCGCTCGCCGCGAGAGCTCAGAGGGCTAGACCTGGCGGAGGTGAAATTGATGAAAGGTGATACCGATGGCGCCGGGGTGCTGGCCCAACAGTCGGTTACCGACAAATCCGGCGATCCGGCAAGAGCGAATTTCATCCTCGCCCGCGTGGCTATCATGCACCGCGATGTCCCCGGGGCCCAGCACAACTTCGAAGAGACAATTCGGCTCTCCAAGGATCCCCGCATGCTGGCCTGGTCGCATATCTACCTGGGTCGAATCTACGACATTCAGGACCAGCGCGAGCAGGCCGTCACCGAGTATCGCGCTGCACTCACCGTGCGCGACGGCCAGGCCGATACCAGGCTGGCGGCGGAGAAAGGTCTAAAGCAGCCGTACGCCGTACCCAAAAAGGAGCACACCGAGCCGCAGGGCGACGAGGATCCCGCGCCAGAGCCCCCCTCCCATTAATGCCTCCTGCCTCTATCGTGTTATCTCCCCGCCATCCCTCTCGTCATGCACTAAAGTAGGAGACAGGGCCACCCGCCTCATGACACAACCATCTCCCAACACGCTCCAGGCAGCGCTGGGTTACACCTTCCACCAGCCGCAACTGCTGGTGAAGGCGTTGACCCACAGCTCGCTGGCGTACGAGCAGACTCTCGAAGGCCGCCAGGCCGAGGGATCCAATGCTCTGCGTGAAGAAGACAATGAACAACTGGAGTTTCTCGGAGACGCGATTCTGGGCTTGGTGGTTGCAGAGACCCTGTTCCGTCGTTTTCCCGATCTCCATGAAGGGGAGTGGACTCGTCTACGAGCCAGCCTGGTTAGCCGGCGCCATCTGGCCCAGGTGGCCGCAGCGCTGGACTTGGGGAGTTACCTGCGCCTGGGGCGCGGAGAGGAAAGAGGCGGCGGCCGAAAGAAGTCCACCTTGCTGGCTAACTGCGTTGAGGCGGTCATCGCTGCGTTGTATCTGGACGGCGGTCTCCCCGCGGTGGAGCCCTTTGTAAAAGAGCATGTGGTTGCCCCCTATGTGAATGAGCTGCGCCATGCCTTGGATCTCGGCGTCTCTCTGGGGGATCACAAGACGGCGCTGCAAGAGCTGCTGCAAGCACAGAAGACCGGGCCCCCGGATTACGTCCTCAAAGCGGAAAGCGGGCCTGATCACCGCAAGCGCTTCCTGGTGGAAGTGAGAGTGGCGGAGGGAAATGGACCGAAGGCCATTGCGCGCGGGGTGGGCACCACCAAGAAACGCGCCGAGCAGGAGGCCGCCCGGCGGGCCTTTGAGAAACTCCGGAAGCAGACTCCTGCCCGGCAACCTGCGGCAGAAGGTAACGGTTCTTGACCCACCAACCTCCAGTGGAATTTTTTCGCGTGACCACCGAAGAAGCGGTCGGCGTAGCTGCTGCGGGGGCTCCTGCGATCGCCCACAGGCCCGCGCACGACAGTCACGCCCATCTGGTCTTCCCCAACCTGCTCGATACCTTCCGCTCCCTGTTGTCGATCATCGTGATCGCCCTCTTTGTGCTCACGTTTGTGGTGCAGCCGTTTCGCATCCCCTCTGAATCCATGGAGCGGACTTTACTGGTAGGTGACTTCCTGCTGGTTAATAAGACTGTGTATGGACCGCCTGGGGCCTGGCACTGGCTGTTGCCCTATGAGCAGGTAAAACGCGACGACGTGATCGTGTTCCACTTCCCGCTCGATCCCAGCGACCACGTGGTCAAGCGGGTGGTGGGCGTTCCCGGCGACCACATTCGTCTGCAAAATGGTGTGGTGTACATCAACGAGCAGAAACAAAACGAGCCCTTTGCGGTCTTCGAGGGCGCGTATCAGGACAATTTCCGCGATCAGTTTCCCGCCAAGCTTTACACCGACCCTGGTGTCGATACTCACTGGTGGATTCAAATGCGCCACGATGTGCAGAACGGCGAATTGGTGGTGCCTCCGGGGCTCTATTTTGTGCTCGGCGATAACCGCAATCACAGCCGCGACAGCCGTTACTGGGGATTTGTTCCGCGCGCCAATGTCGTGGGCTTGCCTTTCTTCATTTACTTCTCCCTCCACGAACCTTCGGCGACCGATGCCAACACTCTGCCGGATGATAGACTCGGACACGAGAAGAGCCCGCTTGACACCGTGATGGACTTCGCACGTTGGAGCCGCATGTTCCGGGTCATTCACTGAGTGAGGGCGATTTTGGCCACTAGCATGGAAGCTACCGAAACTGAGATCAAAACCGAACAGGCCAGGGAAGAGACGCCGCTGGAAGCATTTGCTTCCATCTGTACTGTGCTGGTCATCGGGCTGTTTGCCCTGACGTTCATCTTCCAGAACTTTGAGATTCCGTCGTCGTCCATGGAGAAGACTCTGCTGGTGGGCGACCACGTTCTGGTCGACCGGATTACCCTCGCTCCGCGTACCTCCTGGGCTCCTTTCGTGTACTACCGGGAACCCCGGCGCAGCGACATCATCGTATTTTTCAAGCCCGGCGAGCCCGACCTGTACCTGGTAAAGCGTGTCATTGGCATCCCTGGCGACCACATTCACCTGCGCAACGGCGTGGTCTTTCTTAACGGGCAGCCGCAGCGCGAACCGCAGGCCGCGATGCCGGACTACGGCAACTATTTTCCTTACCGCGATGACTTTCCCGCCGTGCCGCCCACGCAAAGCGGCGATGTGACCCCGACCTGGGCTGCCGAACTGCCTAACTACATTCAGGGTGAGGATCTTGTGGTCCCGCCAGGACGCTACTTTGCCATGGGCGATAACCGCACCGTCTCCCTCGACGGCCGGTATTGGGGATTCGTGCCCCGAGCCAACATTGTCGGACGCCCATTGTTCGTTTACTGGTCCTTTATCGAACCGGACAACCAGTATGAAAAAGAAGGAGTGGGCGACAAGATTTCGTTTTATACCCACGTGATCCTTCACTTCTTCGATCAGACCCGCTGGCGCCGGACGTTGCATCTGGTCCGTTAGCATGGGTGGCGCGCGTCCTTCGCCACGGCGATGGATCCCTCTGGCTGCGCTGGCGTTGGCGGTAGTGGCTTTTGTGCTGCCGCCGCTGGTCAACATCAATCGCTATCAACACCGGATTGCCAACAGCATCAGCCGCAGTATTGGCCGGCAGGTGCATATCTCTTCCGTCAGGATGAGATTGCTACCACTGCCCGGCTTTGAGTTCTCCGATTTTTCCGTAGAAGAAGATCCTCAGTTCGGCTCCGAGCCTATCCTTCACTCCGGCAGCGTGGTCGCTTACCTGCGGCTCTTGTCGTTGTGGCGAGGCCGGTTTGAAGTATCCCGCATTCACTTTGACGACGCCAGTTTGAACCTGGTCCGCAACTCCCGTGGAGGGTGGAATCTGGCTTCGATTCTGGTTCAGGCGGCACAAATTCCCAACGCTCCCACCGGCCAGCCGTATGCCGGCGGCACCCCCCGCTTTCCCTATATCGAGGCAGAAAATGCACGCGTCAATTTCAAGCAAGGCAACGAAAAGAAACCGTTGTCGTTTCTGAATTCCGATCTTTCCATTTCCCTCGCTCCTGGCGATGACTGGGAGGTGCACTTTCGCGCTCAACCCGTGCGCACGGATCTGGATCTCGATCTTGCCGATACCGGTGTGCTGCGTATCGACGGCACCCTGCATCGGGCCGCCTGGCTGGGTGCCATGCCATTGAATCTGACCATGGAGTGGAGCGGCGTGCCCTTGGGGCAGTTAAGCCGGCTCACCCTGGGTCGCGATACTGGTTGGCGCGGTGGTCTTGAGGTGGAAGCCCAGGTGGGCGGTACCGCGGAGTTGGCCCAGATCAACGCCGGCCTGAAGGTCGCCGGACTCCATCGCTCCGAGTACTCTTCAGTCCATCCACTGGACGTCGCCACCACCTGCCGCGCCTCGTTCCGCAAGGAATCGAAATCGCTGGAGGATCTATCCTGTGCTTCCCCTGTGGGCGACGGAGGGCTTCTGCTCACCGGCTCGATACAGGAGGGCCAGACCCTTCCCCAAGCCAATCTCACCCTGGCGATGAATCGTCTTCCCGCCGCTGCGGTGCTGGCCGGGCTACAGCAAGTGCGCAGCAACTTGGGCGCCGGAGTCCAGGCCACCGGTGCGCTGAACGGCAGCTTTCACTACACCTCGCAGGGTGGCCGGCAGCCTTTGATTGCAGGGGAGGCGGCACTGGCTTCGCTGAGCTTGACCCCTCCCGACGGAGGCAAGCCATTCGTATTGGCCCCGGTGCGGGTGAAGTGCGAGACGCAGGAGGCTGGCCCCCCAGCGCTCTTGTTGCAGCCCGTGCGCCTGGCGATGGGGGCACCGGCCCCCTTGAGCTTGGATGGCCGGTTTACCCTGGCGGGGTTTGATCTCCACTTGAGCGGAGCTACCAGCCTGGCTCGGCTGCAGGCTTTCAACCGGTCGTTCGGGCTGCTGGGCGCACACAGCACCCGGCAGCCCGCGGTGGGTGCCGCCCCGGCGGTACTCGGCGGCACGGGGACTGCCACTCTGGATCTTAATGTTCGCGGCAAGTGGTTGTTGCCCGTTCCCGACTCCGATAATCCCGTTGCTTCCTCGACGGCGCAAGGCAGCATCGCCATCCGCAACGCCGAGCTGACAACGTCTTATTTGTCCCTGCCGTTGCGCATTGCCTCCGCCCAGGGGATCCTGAGTCCCACCCAGATTGCCTGGACCAATGCAACCATCGCCTATGGCAAGCTGGAGGCTCAGGCAACGTTGGAATACCCGACGCTTTGCACTGGGAGCGGGCCGTGTGTGGGTCATTTCTCCCTCGTCTCCACGGCCCTTGACCTGGGCCTGCTTCAATCTACGTTGCTCGGCACAGGCCAGGGTGGTGAGCTTCTGCGCCAGCTCCTCAATCGTATTGATCGCCATTCCGTGCAGTGGCCTGATCTTGCCGGCACCGTCCGGGTGGGCGAGCTCTCGACCGGCAAACTGGTGGTGCACGACGCCGTGGGTGCGGTCGACGTGAGCGGAAACTCCATCACCATACGCTCCTTGAACGGCCGCCTGGCGAGTGGAACGTTGCATCTTGCGGGCTCGGTGAACGCGTCTGGTGATCAGCCGGATTACAAGCTTGACGTGCAGGTTACCAACGCTTCGCCGAGTGCGTTAGCCACTCTCTTTGAGGAGCGTTGGGGAAGCGGTGTGGCCAATTTTTCTGCCCAGCTCCGCATGTCCGGCTTTGACACGCAGGAACTGGCAAGCTCTGCCACGGGTACATTGCATTGGAATTGGACCAAAGGAAGCCTGCCTGCGGAAACTCCTTTGGTCCACTTCGATCAATGGAGCGCGGACGCCGCCATTGCAGACCGCACCATCGTGATTACGCACAGTCTGCTTGCCCGCGGCCAGGAAGCGATTCCGCTCTCCGGCACCATCTCCTTCGATCGCGAGCTGGACCTGAAAGGCGGATCGGCCGCGGACGCGATGTCGATCACTGGTACTCTGCAACACCCCGACGTGAAAGCCACGGCAGAAACAGTCGAAAACTAGAACCGAAGCGTACCGGCCTTGAAGAGGATGCAGATGGCGTGGACGAATGTTGAGTGCTAAGTGGGTGGCCCAGGTCCTCGCTTTTGAGACCTGGGTTTCTTTTGCGATCGTCCCAGCGGAACACCCAGGTCTCAAAAGCGAGACCTGGGCCACCCACCGGGGAAACGATCGAACAACATGGGCCTTTAGAGGGTGTGTGAGTACCGGGAAAGAGACCACAGGTCCCTCCACTACGCTTCGCTCCGGTCGGGATGACAATTATATTCGGGGGTCAACTGTTTCTCGCTGAAGCTCTTGCGGACACAACAGAATTGTCATCCCGACCGGAGCGAAGCGTAGTGGAGGGACCTGCGGTCTCTTTCCCGGTACTCACACACCCTGAGGGCACGATCCTCAACCGACTATGGCCCTGGCTTGTTCGAAACGGGTTGGCGATGCACGCTTGCTTCTACCTCGGGAACGGTTCCATCATTCACCGCCACCTCGACCAGTTGCCCTTGAAGCACAAAGCGATGGCTCACACTTGATTTGGCGGGGATTCGCAGCCACTCCGTCACCGTAGCTGTTGCGGATGAAACCGAGACCGGAACCTGCGCCTCAGCAGTGCCGCTATTAGACACATCAACTGAGACAATATAAGAGCCGGGCAAGCTCGCCTTGCTGGGGTAAACTCCCGCGATCGAAAAATCAGGAAGGCCGCGGTCGTGGTACACCCAATCCTCAAAAAACCACTTGAGATCTTTCCCGCTGGCACGCTCCAGCACCTGCTCGAAACCGGTTCCTGCCGTATCTGACCCGGGCTGATAGGAGCGCAGGGCCCGTCCCAGGGCCTCATCTCCAGCCAGGTCTCGCAGCATCCAGAAAACATAGGTCGCTTTGGTGCGGTAATAAACCGGATCTCGTGCGATCACCAATGCCTGGGGATCCGTGGTCGAGGTGCCAGGGTCGCTTGGTTCGGCCAGCGAAAGTGCCCCCCGCGAATTGTCCAATTGCTGAATGGCAACCTCCCGGCCATGGTTCTGCTCCAGCCACAGCGATCCCATGAATGAGGGAACGCCTTCGTCCAGCCAGGTATAGGGAGATCGAAAATAAAGATGGGTCAGCGAATGGATGAGCACGTCGGTCAGCTTTGCCGGCTCCACGTTCTGGACATCGGCAAAGAGGGTGCCTCGGTCTTCGAAAGGAGCGTCGCCGTGTCCCGGCAGATCGACGATATTCAAAGGACCCTGGGGCTCGGCGCCGAGCCAGCGATGGATCAGGGGCGCGACGATGCTAGCCGCGCTCATGTAATTCTGCGCGTTCTCCACATCGTCTGTCCGCGCAAATACCTTCACTCCCTCGCCATCGCGAGCAGTACGGCTGAGCAAAAACAGGCTGGGTGAAGCAAACCCGAGTCGGGTGCGGGGCAGGGCACAGTTTACGACGCCGGGCACGGAAGCGGTAGCCAGGGAAGCAGGCGTCAAATGGAAAGTTTCGCCGTCCAATACGGCCACTGTCGGCGCCTCGCCGAAGAACTCCTCGGTCACTCGCATGCTCACCGTGGCCTGGCTCTGCCGTTGCCGCTCAGCCGCTGCTTCGGTGAAAAATCTGGCTCCGTCTCCCAGCGCCACCGGGATGGAAGCTACCGGGTACCAGGCCACATTGCCGAGTCCCCTCAACCCGACAAACTCCTCCGATACGCGATCCCAGTCGGAAGACTCCGCGACGTCCGTCGGGGTGCCGATCTGCTCCAGCCGGACCGCGGAAAACGCGGCCGTGCCCTCATAAGTGAGGTCGACCGCCAGGCTTTGTTGCGGGACGAGAGGCTTGGTGAGCGGAATCACCGCCTCCTGCAACCCCCCGGTGTGGTCGATATCGCTCTTGACCAGTTGTTGTTGGAAGGTTGCCGGCACATCGGCCACCCGGACATTGGTCCATTGCAAGCTGGAAGAAATCTGCAAGGCCAGACGGTGCAACGGGGCGCCCGAGTCATTGCGCACCTGGATGCGTGCCCGCACCGCCATCGCGTGTTCCCGAGGCTGCAAATGAACATCAAGATCGTAGGCCAGGAAGGTGATGGCCAGCCGCTCCGCGTCGGTCGCCGGCGCGCCCGCAGGCGTAGTGGGCTTCTCTGCGGAGGTACCGCTCTGGTCGGCGGAACGGGAAAGAATCACCTTGCCCGGATGTTCGGCAGGTACTTCAGGCGGTGAGGATGTCTGTTGTCCTTCAGCGTAAAAAGCCAGCACCACAACCGTGACGGCGGCAAACCTCACCCACCTCATGAGCCCAAACCCTTCCGCTTCTTTGCGCCCACCGCGACCGGCACGGACTTGCCCTGGTTGCGGCGCTGGCGCGCGGCCTCGTAAAGCACCACTGCTCCGGCAGCGCTTACATTCAGCGAGGCCACACGGCCAGCCATCGGAATCCGCAACAGGTGATCGCAGGTACGCCGAACCAGGTCATGCAGTCCTGCGCCTTCCCGGCCCAGCACCAAAGCGCAGCCCACAGAAAAATCAAACTGATCGTAGTCCATGGTGCCGCGCTCATCCAGGCCGATGATCCACAGGTCGCGCTTTTTCAATTCTTCCAGGGTGCGTACCAGGTTCACCACCCGGGCAATCTTCACGTGCTCCGCTGCGCCGGCCGAAGCCTTGACCGCTACCGGGCTGAGTGGCGCCGAACGGCGCTCCGTGACCACCACTCCGTCTACTCCCGCGCCCTCCGCAGTGCGCAGCAGGGCTCCCAGGTTCTGCGGGTCTTCCACCCCATCGAGCGCCAGCAGCAACCGGTCGCGCTTGTCACCCTTGAGCAGGTCATCCAGGTCCAGGAACTGCCGTTCCCGCACGATGGCCACCACCCCCTGGTGCGCCTCACTCCGGGCCAGCTTGGTGAGCTGGTCGCGGGTGTCCAGCCTCATCCTTACCCCCGCGTCCCGGCAGGCCTGGATGAGCTTCTCCAGGCGCACGTCCTGGCGCTCGCGGGCAATGCAAATGTGGTCAAATTTCCGCGTCCCGGACCGTAAAGCTTCCTCCACGGGATGCAATCCGAACAAAATCTCCATAACCCCGAGTTTAGACTCTGGTGCATCCAATTGGTTTGAGGGGGTGATTCCTATATCCTTATAGGCGCCGGCCTGGTTTCGGAGGAGCATGGCCGTAACCAGGAAACCTCAGAAATGTGGTCGCTCGGGGCGTCTTTGGAGAGGCTGCGAGCGTCTTTCAGGATGACATGCGTATAGCTTCCCTCACCGCGCTCGACCAGGCCCACAACGAGAACGCGATCGTTGCCCAGGGCCTCAAGCGCCACGATCCGGAGTTGCTCGATCAACTCATCGTCCAGTATCAGCACCGCCTGCTGCGTTACCTCCTATACCTCACCGGGAACCGGGAGATGGCAGAAGATATTTTTCAGGAAACCTGGATGCGGGTGCTGAAGCGTGGCGACCAGTTCAACGGCAAGTCCCGGTTCGATACCTGGTTGTTCACCATCGCCCGCAACCTGGTCATCGACGTGCGGCGCAAGCGCACCATGAGCAGCCTGGAAGCCATGCGCGAAGCAGGCGAAGACGGCCGTTCCTTCGACGTGGCCGCTGAGGGCCCCTCACCCTTTGAGATGTATCAGACCAGCGAGAGTGGGCAGCGGGTAGCGGAAGCTTTGCTTACCCTGGAGCCGCTCCACCGCGAAGTGCTTGTCCTCCGCTTTCACGAAGAGCTATCGCTCGAAGAGATCGCACAGGTCACCCATTCCCCTCTGTCCACTGTAAAATCTCGTCTTTACCGAGGCCTCTCCTCCCTGAAACCGCGTATTTTCGCGGCCGAAAATGCTGCCACAGAGGGAGAAGCGCGATGAAGGTTATTCCAACCAGGGGCGCGCCTCGGCGCCCCGCAGATCTGGCGCGCTCGATTGCCTGGCCCGACTACGATGCCAACCTTATGCTGGCACAGAAGACTCGTCGCGCAGTGCGAGACGAGGTAATCTCGAGCCAGGAACGGCGCGTCCGCCAACTACGGGGGATGGGCCTGGCTCTTATCGGCTTCCTGTTCCTGATGGTGCTGCTGGCGCCGGCCCTCTGGAACGGTCTGGAAGATATTCTGGCTGGAGAACATATCTTCGATTTGCCCGCGCTGGTGGCTGTTCTCACCCTGATGCTCTTTCCTGCGATGCTGGCGGCCTTGATCGCATTATGGAAGGGAAAGCAGCATTTAGAGCACGATCGGGGTGGCTTTGAGACCTTCCGTCCGATAGACAAATGATCAACCCGGCACACAACGCGCAGAGCACTTCTTCCTTCACCGAAGAGGTCACGCTCATCCCCCGCTGGTCGATCGCAGCTGCTGCGCTGGCGTTTGTTTTCATGCAGTATTTTTTCTGGGTAATCCTGCCCGCCTACCGGCTGAAGCCGTCCACGGCTCCTTTCGGCCTGCGCCTCTACTTCGCGCTCTCCTGGAGCACGTTGGCGGCGCTCTATATGCTGATGGCAGGGTACGTAAGCCGCGATGCTCCGCGCCGCGCCATGAGCACGCGCTTGTGGGTGGTCATCTGCCTGGCTCTGCCGGGCGGCATCGGCTCAGTGCTTTATTTTCTGCTCCGCCAACCAGTGGTTGCGCTCTGCCCCTCGTGTGGGACCAGCATTCACACCGAATTCCACTTTTGTCCTCAATGCGCTTACCAGGTCTCTGCAGCCTGTGGCAATTGCTACCGCGGCGTGCGTATTACCGACCTCTACTGCGTTTACTGCGGCCATAGCCTGGCTGCGGATAACATGCCCTCACGCCTGCGTGCCTTTCAATCCTGAGCGTTCATAACATGCCGATGACAGCGCTGATCGTGGACGATGAACGGCTCGCGCGGGAGGAACTGAAATACCTTTTGGATTCCGCGGGTGGAGTGGAGGTCATCGCCCAGGGCCAGAATGGCATCGAGGCGGTCCACCTCATTCGCACCCATCATCCCGACGTGGTATTTCTGGACGTGCAAATGCCTGGCCTGGACGGCTTCGCCGTGCTCAAAAAGCTACTCGAGCGCGACGAAGCTGACCGCATGCCGCAAATCATTTTTGCTACCGCGTTTGACCAATATGCGGTGCGCGCCTTCGACGTCAACGCCATCGATTACCTGCTCAAGCCATTCGACCGTGCCCGCGTGATGCAGGCCCTTGATCGGGCCCGCCAGCGCTTGCAAGAGGCCCATCAGCTCGACCAGGAACCACCGCCGGAGAATGGCGCCGCCCGTCTCGAGGCCTTGCTGCGGCTGATTGAGCAGCAACAAGCCGGGGTGCGCCCCCGCAGCGGGAAGATCATTTTGCAGGCCCATAACCGGCTCTTGCTGGCCGACCAGAAAGATATCTGCTTCGCCGCCATTGAGGAGGGCATCATCTCCGTGGTGACGCCTACATTGGAAGGACAATCCAAGTGCCGAACCATTGAAGAGCTGCTGGAGCTGCTGGACCCGGCTCTTTTCTGGAGAGCTCACCGCTCCTTCGTGGTCAACATCAACCACATCAAGGAAGTCGTTCCCTGGTTCAAGAGCAGCTATCAACTGCGCATGGATGATCGCAAGCAGACCGAAATTCCGGTGAGCCGCGCTCAGACCCGTCGCTTGCGCGAACTCTTCAAGCTGTAACCTGGTGCGTCACACAGATCAGGGTACTTGGGTTGAAAAAGGCGGAGCCCCATCAAAGGCCTGTCTTTTTCGTTGCGCGAGAACCCATGTCCGGGTATCCCATCCTTCGCCGTTCTTTGCGAAGGGTGGGATCAGCAGAATGTGCGGGGAAGGGCCTCGGGTGCAGAGCAGTGGTATCCCACCCTTCGCAAAGAGCGGCGAAGGATGGGGCACCCGAAGTTTTTCTGACCGCAAAACCTTGGGACCGCTGACTGCTGCCGTAAAGCAGTCTAGTTGACCTTCGCTGAAGCCGCACGCACTCTGTCCAATGCTGCTAATTGAATGGTCCAGCTGAGAGGGACTTTGATAGGTGGAAAACAGACCTTCGATGTACAGGCCTGGTATTCGAGACTTCCGGTGACGTGAAGCTGAGGATCTTTAGCGAAAATCGCCAGCGTATCCTTGTTCACCACGGCGGCTACCGATGTATCCAGAATCGTCTTGCTCGTATACACCGGCTCGGTTTCGTTTGACTCAGGAAAAGTCATCATCTCCGGCTTCGGGTATACCGTCGGCCTCACGCTATAGAGATTCGAAGGGTCGAGAGTGAGCGAGGCCACGATGTAATGGTCTTTCTCCGCACCCGGGGCATACACGTGAGTGTCCCGATCCGGGGTGATGGACACCACCAGCCGTACCACCTCGCCCGGCGTCACTTCTTTGTCGGACTGCATCGTCGCCAACTCGACATGCGGGGAAGGCAGAGTTCTGATCGGCTGGGGGAGCGCGACATCGCCAAAAATGTTTTGGTAAACGTTATTGGCGGTTAGCCGGTTGATGTATCCATCCTCGAAGAAGCGCTTCTCGATGATTCCTTGCTGACTGATCAAGTAGTAGCCGGGAACCGGTATGCCCGCTTGCGCGCCTGTGGCCTCGATATTGCGGACACCGAACGCGTCGATAAGCTTGGACCCTTTGTCAGAAAGAAGCGGGTAGGTGATCGATTTTCGCCGCGAAAATTCAGCCAACACCTCGGGTGAATCGTAACTCACGCCGGCCACATGGATGCCTTTCGCGGCAAATATCTTCTGTGAGCGCTCCAGATCGACTAGTTGTCCCTTGCAGAAGGGGCACCAGTCCGCGGAACGAAAAAAGAGCAGAAGGAGCCCGTCGGGACCGGTCAGCGTGCCGAGGTTCTGCGGCTTGCCGCTTTGGTCAGTAAGCGCAATTTCAGGTGCTTTCACTCCGGGCTGCAAGCCGACGATGACTTGAGCATTGGCGGTTGCTTGCGATCCGCAAAGAATTCCGCAAAGCAGAAATAGGAACCTGACCTGATCTGAGATCCTCACTGATTTTTCCTCATGCGCTGTGGTTGGTTTTCATTAGCCTTTCGGCAATCTGTAACATGATGCCTTAGTTCTCAGTAGAAGTGAATGTAGGTTCCGCCAGGTTTTGCTCATTTGTCGCCGCGGGCAAGCAAAACCAGCCAAGCTCGGATGCATGCGCAAAGTAATCCTGAATACTGGCGGCTTGCTGCTCCGGCGTGACCTTTCTGCCTTCAAACGCTCGCTCGATAGCAGTCGCGATCGAATCACCATCTCCAAGGTCAGCGAGCAGCAGAAATTCCTCGCGCTCGATTCGGCGATAGTAGACAGAATCTCCAAAACGATGCACGGCCAGGTAGGTGCTGGACCTATTTACAGTGGGCAATCGCAGGTGCGAACCCTGCCGCCGTTCCGAAACTGCACTGCTCACGATGTCGATCTCGGGAGTCGCCTTGTGGACGGCCAGTACCACCTCGTCCACCGGATACTGCAGGTCCAGTAATTGCAGGTGCGGCTGCAGGCGCAGAGTGGAGTCGGATCCTAGGCCTGCGAAGTCCTGCCAGCTCAAAGGCGCCAGGCTTGCTCCGTCGAACGCTTCGATATAAGCCCATTCCAGTCGAGCAATGTCCACCGCCAGCGCGTGTTGAGGACCAGCGAGCTTGGGATAGGACGCCAGCCATCCCGGCAACCGCGCGCCGAGATTTCGCAAGGAAAACGAAGTAGACGGATTTTCCCGCAGATAGGCAAGCACCAGGGCGTCGAACTTCTCCTGGCCGAGAACTGCGTTGAGGGCGGGGAAGTCCTCCGATACGGCGGCGATCACGCGAAACCAATACTGCCGGTTGTAGATCTCGAGCCGCTCAAATGAGGTCAAACGAGAATTGGGCTTTATATAGCGAGAGGCGATTTCAGCGGTTTGCAGTCCTTGTTCGGTTGAGGCCTGCATCTCGAAATCAGTTGTCAATGGCCGCATCACATCCTGAGACATACGGCGCTGAAGCTCCAGGAGATTCATGCGGGCACCTCGTCAAAGCGGTCAGAGCCAGGGTGGACCTGGTACTCAACTTCGGTCTGGTCTGTCGTATTCAGATAGCGGTTCGCTTTGAGTGCTTCGTCATGCACCTCGGCAAAGGAAGGAATGTTGTCGTCCCACTCCAGGAGCGTCGCTGTCGGCCCTACCAGCTCGATTGCGCGAGCGTACATTTTCCACACCGGGTCGAGCACCGGATGATCGTGCGTGTCGAGGGTGTACTTCTCGAATTTGGAGTGGCCGGCGATGTGTATTTGTGCTACACGCGTTACGTCGACGCTCTTCACATATTCAAAGGGGTCGAAACCGTGGTTCTGCGAGGAGACATAGATGTTGTTTACGTCTAGCAGGATTCCGCAGTCGGCCGCGTGGACGACCTCGTTGAGAAACTCCCACTCCGTCATCTGCGATTCATGAAATTCCGCATAGCTGCTTACGTTTTCGACCGCGATGGGAATTTCAAGAAAGTCCTGCACCTGCCGAATCCGCTGTGCGGTGGTTTGCACAGCTTCGAAAGTATAGGGTAGCGGGAGCAGATCGTGCGTGTATCGTCCGTCTACGCTGCCCCAGCACAGGTGGTCCGAAAGCCAGGGCGTCCTGGTGCGCCGTGTGAGTGCCTTGAGGCGCTTTAGGTGCTCGCGATCAAGCGCCTGTGCGGAGCCAAAATACATGGAGACGCCGTGCTGAACGACGCTGTATTGTTCCAGAATCTGATCGAGTATTTTTAATGGACGGCCACCATCGACCATGTAATTTTCCGAGATGATTTCAAACCAATCGACCACCGGCTGCTCAGAAAGAATGTGATTGTAGTGTGGGACCCGCAGTCCAATACCGACACCGTAATCGGTAAAGGCGTTGAATCGGTTGGCTGGCATGGCAAGGCTCCTGCGTTTTGAGGAAAGGGGAGAATTGGAGGCTTGTGCGTCACAAGCCTCCAACAAACACGGAATTAGCTAGCCTTGGGAGGAGTGGAGCCGTCGGTGGCGCAGCCGCCCTTGCCTTTGCAGCTGTTCTTGCCCGGATCGGGGCCGCCGCCTTGGCCCTTGCAATCGTTCTTGCCCTTGCAGGAGTGTTTGGTGGTGTCGGGGGTGGGGTTGCTCTGGGCAACCAACACGCCGGGGGTGGACGATGCGCTGGCGGTCGGGGTGCCGTTGTGCTGGGCAGGTTGAGCGTTCAAGCGAGCAGTGGTGCCGCCGAGCAGACCTGCAAACGCAGCGGCGAGAGCGAGGGTATTAGCGGAATGGATCTTCATAAATGAATACCTTTCTGGGTTAGGCCGCGCACCAGGTGCGCTGGACGTTTTGTTTCTGGATTTGATTTGCAGGAGCGAAGCGCTTATCGGAAACCTTCTCTCTTGCCGGTTGTTAGAACCAATAGGAAGCTCGAAGTTACAAGCAAATGGTTCTTTCTTTCAGGGTTTGATTTCTGTGTCTGAAAGTCGCGGCGCAGTAATTCCGACGCGCACGCGCGAAAGTGGCGCTCCGGCGTCGAATACGATGTGGCCACTCTCTTCCTGAACGCCCAGTTGGCTCCAGAGAAGAGGAAGATCAACACGAACCGGAGTATCGCTCCAGTTACGATAAAGATCCTCGAGCACCGAAGTATGAGTTGCCTTATCTCCCACACTCAGTACTCGTGTCAAGGGCCAGTTTTTATCGATGGTGCCACCTGCCCCGACCACGGCACGAAGAGCGTCCTGCAAGCCATACGTATTATTTGTTTGCCGGCGTAGGTTGACGTCAGCAACCAGGCAAAACAAGGCTCCCCCCCAATAGGTACGCCCCCAGGTATGCGTACGATCAAGGCCTCGATCGGATGATTCCGGCTCCCCATGCCACATACCGCCCAACATCCCCGCCCACACTTGTTCCGGCGGTAGTTGACCCGACTGCGAACGCGCGATCGGCTCCACGTACGTGGCGATGCCTTCTTCCAGCCAGTGCTGTGAATCCGGCAGGGATGCCAGCGCCATGTGAACCAGCTCGTGGGTTACGACCCAATCTGCATCGAGTTCCCGCTGTGCGGTGTGCTGCCCCATGACGAGCCGGGTTACTGCTGGAAAGCCATCCCTATCTCCCCAGGTCGTTCCGCGCAGAACTCCATGTTCGCCGGTTGTGACGGCGATTTGTATCCGCGCCGATGAAACAGGGAACTTTCCATAGTAGGCCGCCACAGCCTGGGCACTCTCGCTGATGTTGGCGATGATGCTGGTCTTAGGGAGATCGGGTTCTGTGCCCTCAAACTCGATTTGCAGGTTTGCCCCGCCTATCTGAAGTGAAGTAGCGGAAGTGACCGTCATGAGTGATTCCGCACCATGAAGTTTCTCGGAATGTACCGGTAAGACGAGCAGTCCTAAGAGGCAGCAACGGCTGAAGGAGAGACACCGTTGGTGAGTTCGGTCCAGGATCTCCTGTCTGCTTTCGAGCTGGATGTCTGACGTTCCGTGATCCTTGCGGGTTACAGCTTTTCTGTTCCGCGGAGAAAATTTGCGGAAAAAAGCGGGCTCTTCTTCTCTGTAACTATTGTGTGTTCGTCTGCCTCTAACGCTGCGATAGGTTTCGCGAAACAGTAGATGTGAGCTTCTATTGACGCGAAGAAAGAGACACAATGAAACACCTGCTTCATTACTACTCTCTTGCCGCAGAAAAGATCGCTTATCTGCGGTCGCCGTTTCTGCTTGCTGTGCGCCTTTACTGGGGCTGGCAGTTTGTCCAGACCGGCTGGGGAAAGATGCACAACATTGGAAAAATCACCGGCTTCTTCATGAGCCTTAACATTCCTTTTCCCGCCTTCAATGCCTATTTCGTCTCTGGTCTTGAGTTCTTCGGTGGCCTGCTTTTGATTATTGGCTTTGCATCGCGTTTTACCGGGCTCCTGCTGGCCTTCAACATGCTTGTCGCGTACTGGACAGCGGATCACGAAGCATTGGTTTCCATTTTCTCGAACCCCGGAAAGTTCTATGTAGCCGACCCCTACACATTTCTCTTTGCATCCCTGATGGTGCTTATTCTCGGCGCCGGACTATTTTCAGTCGATGCATTGGTCGCCAAGCGTCTGGAAGTTCAGGCCTGAAGTTATGACGGGAACTATGCAGACCAGGGATGAGGCGCAAATGATCGCCGCCATTCTGGCCGGAGATACTCAGCTTTATCATCAGCTTATTCAGCCTTACGAACGCAGCGTGTACATGATGGCTTTGTCATACATGAAGAATGAAGCCGACGCGGAAGACGTTGCCCAGGAGGCGTTCCTCAAAGCCTTTCACCACCTGGCGAGTTTTCGCTCAGAATCAAAATTCAGTACCTGGCTGGTGGGGATTGCCCTCAATGAAGCGCGGAGCCGCTTGCGCCGCGACGGAGTCCTGCGTATGGATTCGCTTGACGATACCAGGGAAGACGGCGGTCATGTCTCTCCCGCAGTACTGCGCGACTGGCGGGAAGTTCCTTCCGAGGCTTTGCAGCGCAAGGAGGTTCGACAGATGCTGCAAAAGGCGATTACAGGTCTGCCGGAAAAATATCGCGAGGTGTTTATCCTGCGCGATGTAGAGGAGATGAATGTCTTTGAAACTGCGGCCGCACTGAGCATCACAGTAGCAAATGTCAAAGTGCGGCTCCATCGTGCGCGACTGATGCTGCAAAAGCAGTTGAGCCCGGTGCTGAAAAATATCAATCCCAAGAGGGGATGGATCCCATGGTTTTAAACTGCAAACATGTTTGGGATTGGATCTCCGGGTATCTGGACGATACGTTGCCGCTCGAGACGCGAAAGTTTGTACAGAATCACCTCGACCATTGCGAGATCTGTTCGGCAATCCTTGACTCAACTCGCAATATTTTGATCCTGACAGCCGACGAGCTGATCTTCCAGTTGCCGGTTGGCTTCAGCGAGCGTCTGCACGCGCGGCTTGATCAGGAAATGACCGGTTAGAGGGCGGTACCCTTTTCGTTCTCATGCAAATACTAGAGCGAGTGGTGCAGGCTTAAATGAAAGTACTCTTCTACGCCGATCAGAACAAGCGTGGCAAGAGACAAAATCAGCTGAGCGAGCTCTGTCCGCCTTTGGTGTTGACTCAACGGTTTTAGCCGCCATTGCGCAGCAGGGCGCTGGCGAAGGTGCCGAACATGCAAGAGGATGGCGAGATTCAACAACGAACCGAGTAGGGCGAGCACGATCATCGGGACCCGAATTGCATCAGTATGGAATCGCACCATCGCAGCGCCTACACCGGTGCTCAGGGCAAGGGACCCTATGCCTATCGCCAGGCGCAGACCATTAATAGCCACGATAGCGCCGCAGATGCTCTGAAGCAACGCGAAAAAGAAACTGGACCAGGCGATCAAACCTTGCCTATGCACCGGTTCGTCGGTAACGGTAGGCGTCGTGATCACGCGAGATTCGATCGGTTCTGAAGGACTAGTCGACATGAAAGCGCTCCGTGCGGGTACCTCATCGGTTGCAAATAACTTTAGTATCCATCTTACGCCTTGACGAATGGGAAAAGTCCTAAGCCAAGGATGGGGAGACATGCATTTTTCTCCCCGGTAACTTTTTCGCTCGATGGCCACTCTAAGAGTCACCCGCATGGCAAAGACCGTACAACGCATGAACCGCTTTGTTCGAAGAGGAATTCTCGGAGCACTCGCAGGTTCAGCCGCAAGCACACCATTGTTGTTCCTCACCATTACCAGGGGCGCCGAATTGGCCATAGTCCTGGTCGCAGGCTCAATCTACTCTGCCTGTGTCCCGCCTACGCGAGGCGCTTACGCTGACAACATCATGGCTGCGGCTTCGCTGGGAATTCCGCTTTGGGGTATCACCAGCATCCTCTTGCTCCCCCTTCTTTCCGACAACCACATGGCAATGGCTGCAGTGGACATTCAGGCGCAGTTTGCTCCCCTGGTTGGATGGATACTCTGTGGAGCCTTACTGGGCGCCTTCCTGCAATCATTCAGTGAGGTCGCAGAGACTCTCTACGGCGCCGAAGCTCAACCATCGTCATTGCCTACCACAAACCTGACCCGGATTGTCGTACTCGGCGGCGGATTCGGGGGCATGAAGGCCGCACAGTGCCTGGAACAGGAACTAGCCGGCTCGGTATCGATTTCTCTGGTAAGCGACACCAACGCGCTCCTCTTCACCCCCATGCTTGCCGAAGTGGCGGGAAGCAGCCTGGAACCGAGTCACATCAGCGTGCCTTTACGGAGCACCCTTCGTTTGACCCACTTCGTGCGCGGCCGGGTCACCGGGGTCGACCTCGAAAAACGAGTGATCGTTCTTGATGGAGCGGGCGCTACTGAACCTCGCCGCGAACTGCCATACGACCACGTCGTCTTTGCTCTCGGCGCGGTTTCGAACTATCTTGGCCTCGAGAATGTCGAAAGGATGGCTTTCGACTTCAAAACCCTGCTGGATGCAATTCGCATAAGAAACCACATAATCGAAATGTTCGAACGGGCTGATCGGCAAACCGACCCGATGATTCGACGCCAACTGCTTACGTTCGTGATCGCAGGCGGAGGATTTGCCGGCGTGGAATTGGCCGGAGCGCTCAACGATTTCGCCCACGGCATTTTCCCCGATTATCACAATCTCAATATTGAGGAACTGTGTGTGACCCTGGTTCACTCGCGCGACCGTATCCTGCCTGAGCTGAGTGAAACCCTCGCCACGTATGCGCTGGAGAAAATGAAAGAGCGCGGTGTGGTATTCCGCCTTGGAACCAGGTTGGTCGACGCCCAACCTGGGCTGGTGACTTTGAGCGACGGACAAATTCCCGCCGAGACCCTGGTCTGGACTGCGGGCACTGCGCCCAATCCTCTTATCAAGACTCTTGATTTGGCAACCACCCCTCGCGGAGCGATCGTCGTCGATAGCACTCTCGCGGTTAAAAACCATGCGGGCGCCTGGGCGCTGGGCGACTGTGCGGCCGTCATCGATAGTGAAACGAAAAAACCTTGCCCGCCCACTGCGCAATTTGCCCTGAGGGAGGCCACCACCATCGCCAGGAATATCAGCGCCACCCTGAAGGGTTCCCACGTGCGTGATTTTCATTTCCGCTCCCTGGGAGCCCTCTGTGTGGTGGGTCATCAAACCGCGTGCGCTGAGCTGACGGTTCCGTTTGTGCCCGGACGATCCCTGCGATTTTCCGGCCTGCTCGCCTGGCTCATCTGGCGCGGCATCTACGTCGCGAAGTTGCCGGGACTCGAGCGTAAGATCCGTGTCCTTATCGCCTGGACGCTGGAGCTGTTTTTTCCTCGAGACATCATTCAAACCATCGACCTCGGAGGAAAGGACATCCACCCATGGCGAAGCTAATCGTTGCGTCCCAGGTTGTTCTTGTGGGCATCGCGGGTGGGCTACTGCAGGCCAGCGTCCTTCACTCGCCGCTGCTCAGTGGTGCTTTGCTCGGCGCAGGATTCTCGCTTGTCTTCAGCCTGGTGTTTTCCAAACGAGCATCGAGTGCGGGTGCGGGGTTGATCTGGGGCTTGAGCGCCGCGCTTCTGTTTTGGTTTCTCTTGCTGGCGACAAGCATGCTGAAACTCGGCACCCATGATTCCGCCACAATGCTGGACCATGCTCGCGGCCGCTTCCAGCAATTGGCCGCTTATCTGGTTTGCATGGGAACGCCAGTCGGGCTTGCCCTGGGGGTTCTTGGAGGGTCCTTGCAAGACGAGTCCAGGCCGCGCTTCCATCGTAGCCGGGCGATCGTTGCCGGCGGCCTGGCCGGAATCGCCAGTGGCCTCATCTTCGGCCACTGGATGTGGCAAGGAGGATTTTTCCCATTGATTGCCGGCCTAAGCGGCTTCCATTCGCAGGCCATGCAAGTCGCGCTTCAGTTCTGTGTGGCCTTCCTGATCGGCGCCACTTTCGGGTTGCTCTTTCAACGCGATATTCGCGGTTACGGGTCGTGTATGGGTTGGGGTCTGGGCTACACTATCTGTTGCTGGTTCGGCGGCCCGCTCACACTCTTTCCCCTCGCGCAACGGATGCCACTGAACTGGTCGATGGATGCGGCGGCCAACTTGTTCGGAGCGCTGGTGGGTTTCATTCTTTACGGACTCATTCTTGGCCTTGTCTATGCAACCTTTGACCGTGCCTGGGTACGACTGTTCATCGAGTCTGATCCAATTAACCGCGAGCCCGATGGTCCAGGATTTCGCCTTTTCCGCTCGCTGGAATGGGGCGGTCTGGCGGGCTTAGCCGGGGGAATTGTTTCTAGCCCTTTCATGTTCGCTGCACACGTGTTGACCAGTGTTGCCGGTGTAGACACTCATTTGTCCATCTTGACTGGTCTTGTGGTCCACTTGCTGGTAAGCACTCTGATCGGAATGAGCTACGGCGTACTCTTCCGCGACGAGGCCTCGAACCTCGCCATGGCCGGCGCATGGGGCTGGGTCTTCGGGCTGATCTGGTGGTATGCCGGACCTCTTACCCTGCTTCCTTTGATCCTTACCGGTGAGATCGATTGGAGAGTAAGTGCCGCTTCTGCTTTGCTTCCTTCTCTCCTCGGACACCTGATCTACGGTGCTTGTACCGGTTGTTTGTTTTACGTATTTGAGCGAACCTACACCCACAAACAAATGCTCGACCCGAGAATGAGCGCCAGGGAACTGCGCCGCCGCCGCCCGATCGGAACCCCGGCCCCAGCCCTCTGGTTCTTCGCTATGGGCATGGGCGTCGTCATCCCGCTCCTGTTGGCATAGTTATCTTTTACTGTTTGATCACCGTGCCATCGCGCTTCCGTATCTCTCCCCATCCGCCGTTCAGGTTGTTTTTTCCTGGCGTAAAGGGAGCTTTGGCCGCTGCCTGCTCGTCGATCTCGATACCCCATCCCGGTTTTTCACTTACGTATATATATCCGTCCTTCAATTCAGGACAGCCGTGGAAGATTTCCCTGGTCCGTTCATTGAACGGCGTATATTCCTGGATGCCGAAGTTATAGCTGACAAGATCCAGGGTTGCATTGGCCGTGTGACCCACTGGGGAAACGTCGCCCGGACCGTGCCATGCGGTCTTCACGCCATATTGTTCGGCCAGGATGGCGATCTTGCGCGAAGGAGTGAAACCGCCGGCCTGAGAAACATGCACCCGGATGTAGTCGATGAGCTGCCCCTCGATCAACGGCTGCCATTCATGTGGGCTGTTAAATAGTTCGCCCATGGCGATCGGGGTGGCGCAATTCTGGCGAATCTGCTGGAAGTAGCCCAGGTCCTCAGGGGAGAGCGGATCCTCGAGGAAGAACATGTGAAACTTTTCTGCTTCCTTGCAGAATTGGACGGCCAGGTTCGGTGTCAGCCGCTCGTGCATGTCGTGCAGCAATTCGACTTCTTCACCTAGCTCCTGGCGGCAAATCTCCAGCAGCTTCAGCGAGCGGCGGAAATCATAAGCCGGCTCAAAAAGTGGTTTGTCATGCAATGCCTTGAGCGCGGTGTCTCCGCTATGGCTGGAGCCGTATCCTGACATCCCCGGAATACTCACCTGTACCCGGACATTGCGGAAACCCTGGGCCATAAAACCCTTTGCGCTTTCTACCACGGCTTGAAAATCAGCTCCGTCGGCATGCGTATAAGCATCCACCGCTTCGCGGCACTTGCCGCCCGCAAGCTGATAGACGGGCATGCCCGCCTGCCGTCCCTTGATATCCCATAAGGCCTGATCGACACCGCTGAGAGCATTATTCAGCACCGGGCCGTTCTTCCAGTAGGAACTGTCATAGCACGATTGCCAGATGTCTTCGATACGGTCCGTGGTCTTACCTAACAAAAACGGCTTCAAGTATTTTTCCACTGCCGGCTTGACCAGGTCCGCGCGTTGCGTGAAGGTGGCGCACCCATAACCGTACAGCCCATCCTGGTCGGTCGTGATCTTGACCACCGTAAGCCGGGTGCCGGCGGGCTCACACTCGATCACGCTAATGTCCTTGATGCGTGGCGTAGCCATGCCCCGCGTGGCGCGCGCGACTTGTTCCTGCGATCGCAGCAAAGGCGAAGCCAGACTGAGCAAGCCCGCACTCCCGATGGACTTCAACAATTCACGACGTTTCATGTACTTCCCCTGGAATGAAGATCCAATGATAGATCAACCCGATCAGCCGCGAGTACTCAAATCCTCCCCGGAAACAAAAATGATATGTTGTTCTCCTATGAAAAAAGTAGTCCTCGCGGCGGTGATGGTCTGGGCTGTGTTGGGAGCTTCGGCTGCCTTCTCTCAGGTAAAGATGACGAAAGAGCAGATGATGTTCTACACATCGGATTGGAAGGGTGACCGCTTTCCTGACGGACGTCCCAAGGTTCCGGATGATTTGCTCAAGCGTGCCCTGGACGTCTCGATCGAGGATGTGTGGGACTATCTGCGCGACCAGGGCTACCGCAATCAGTTCGAAGGTGACTGGCAGGCCTTGCACATCGAGAAGCCGTTTGCCGGCCGCGCGCTCACCGCGCAATACATGCCGATCCGGGCCGACATGGTGAAGGCGATTACCGCGGAAGGTAAGGCCGAGAGACGAGTGAGTGGCAATAACAGTTGGCCTATTAACGAACTGCAGATCGGTGACGTGTATGTTGCGGACGGTTTTGGCAAGGTGATCGACGGCACCTTGATCGGGTCGAACCTGGGCAATGGAATCGCCGCGCACACTCATACTGGTTTTGTTTTTTACGGGGGGATTCGGGACCAGGAAGAAAATCGGGAAATCCCCAACTTCAATGGCTTTTACAAAGGTTATGATCCCTCATTCTGGCAGCAGATGACACTTACCGCGATCAACTCGCCTGTCCGCATTGGGCGCGCCGTGGTGCTTCCGGGTGATTTGGTGCTGGCCAAGACAGATGGGGTCATTTTTATTCCGGCTATCCTGGCGGAAGCCGCCGTGAGTCAGGCGGAATTTACCAACTTGATGGACGACTACAACTTTGAACTGAATCGCGAAGGCAAGAACGGCGCTGAGTTCGAGGGCGGTTGGACGGCAGCCAAATTTCAAGGCCTGGCCAAATATGTGGATGCCCATCCTGACAAGCTGAAGATGCCGCGTTCTGAATTTGACGAGCTGTTGGCGAACGCCACCAAGCGGAATTCGCAACCGCCTCCACCGGCGCCAACCGAGCCTTAGCAGCGAAACAAGTCGGTGGGTGGCCCAGGTCTCGCTTTTGAGACCTGGGTTTCTCCCTCAGCAATTTTCGCCTTGGCTAGACTGTAAAATCAGGCGATCAAACGAGGGTGGAGTTCCAATGGGGACGTTCAGGGCAGCGGTAGGAGTGGCGTTGGGCCTTTGTTTCAGTGGGTCATTCACCGCACAAGCGCAGCAGGACTGGCCGGCCTACGGCGGACGCGATGGGACTCATTACTCCAGCCTGTCGCAGATCAATCGCGACAACGTGAAAAACTTGGTCGTGGCGTGGAAGTATGACACCGGTGAATTAGGTGGCATCGAGGCCAACCCCATCATGGTTGGCAAGATGCTCTACACCACCACCCCGGGCCGCAGCGTGATCGCGCTCAATGCAGCAACCGGCAAGTTGATCTGGAAATTTGACTCCGATCTTGAAGGAAGCGTGCTGACCCGCGGCGTGTCCTATTGGACCGACGGCCATCAATGCCGCATCTTCGCCGGTGCCCGCAATTATCTCTACGCTCTGGATGCAACCACCGGTAAGGTGATTCCCAGTTTCGGCGAGCGGGGAAGAATCGACTTGCGCAAAGGATTGCGCGAGCCTCCTCAGCAACAGTCCGTAGAGCTCACCACCCCGGGGAGTATATACAAGGATCTGATCATCGTCGGCGGAGCAAACCCCGAAACCCACCCAGCACCTCCAGGGGACATTCGAGCCTTCGATGCACGAACCGGAGCCTTGCGCTGGACCTTCCACACCATTCCCCATCCGGGCGAGTTTGGTGATGACACCTGGCCGAAGGATGCGTGGAAAAATGCCGGGGCTGCCAACAATTGGGCCGGCATGACGGTCGATGTCAATCGTGGCTTTGTCTACGTGCCCACCGGCTCTGCTGTCTTTGACTTCTATGGTGGAGATCGCATTGGCAACGATTTGTTTGCCGACTCGCTGATTGCCCTCGATGCTGAGACGGGAAAGCGAATCTGGCATTTTCAGGGAGTACACCACGACCTTTGGGACCGCGATTTCCCAGCACCTCCGGCTTTGGTGACGGTCACCCACGCCGGCCGGCGAGTCGATGCGGTCGCACAGACCACTAAATCAGGGTTGCTGTATGTTTTTAACCGGACAACGGGAGAATCGCTTTTCCCCATCCAGGAATTGCCTTTCCCTAAGAGCAATGTTCCCGGGGAAGTTGCCTCCCCAACCCAGCCTTTCCCCACCTTGCCTGCGCCCTACACGCAGCAGAGCACTACGGTAGATACACTTACCAACCGCACCCTCGAAGCGCATGCGTGGGCAGTGAAGCAGTTCAGTACCATGATCGGCGGCGGCCAATTCGTTCCCCCGAGTGTGGACAAGCTCACCGTCGACATGCCGGGATTTGCCGGCGGTGGGGAATGGGGAGGTGTGGCCGTCGACCCATCCACCGGCGTTCTCTACGTAAATGCCAACGACACCGCGTGGCTGGTTGGGCTGACCGTTCCCCCGCCCGCGGGAGGTTTGGGTGAGAAGGTTTACCAGAATCAATGCAGTGGTTGCCACGGGATGGACCGGGCCGGCTCCCCGCCGGCGATTCCCCCACTGTGGGGCATCGAGGGTATTCTCACCGAGCGGGAGATTGCCGGCATTATCCGCCAGGGCAGGGGACGCATGCCGCCCTTCAACAGCTTGTCCGACGAACAAGTGCAGGCCGTGGTGCGCTACCTGACCAAGTCGCCGCAGCAACAGCAGCCGGTAGCTGCCGAGGGTACCGGCGAAGATGGCAAAGACGACATGCCGTATAAGACCATCGGCTTCCGGCGCTTCACTGATCCCGAGGGCTACCCCGCCACTGCGCCGCCCTGGGGCACCCTCAGTGCGATCGACCTGAACACAGGTCAATATCTATGGAAAATTCCCTTCGGGACCTACCCGGAGCTGGTCGCCAAGGGGATGGCTGACACGGGTTCAGATAACTACGGTGGTCCGGTTGTTACCGCTGGAGGATTGTTGTTCATCGGTGCCTCGGTATTTGATGAGAAGTTTCACGCCTACGACAAGACGACGGGAAAGCTGCTTTGGGAGACCGCCTTGCCGTTCGCCGGTCTGGCCACACCGTCGACGTACATGGTGAATGGAAAACAATACGTCGTGATTGCGGCCGGAGGAGGCCAATCGAGTAGCAAGCCATCAGGTGGCGTCTACGTGGCTTTTGCGCTGCCGTAGATCCATATAAAAGTGGGCCATCAACTAAAAAGATGAAAATGGCGCGGACGAATGTTGAGTGGGCCACCCACCCCTTTGTCATCCCGACCGAAGCGTGGCGTAGTGGAGGGACCTGCGGTTCAGCGCTCTCTCCTGGAAATGTTTTTCAGCAGCGTCTAATCGTAGCGTTCAAACACGATTTGTTTTCTTTCCCAGCCCATGCTCTTCAAAGAATCCCGGTTGGCTGAAACCATCTCATTTAACCCGCAAATATAAGCGTGAATGTTGAACATCGCTCCATCCACCGCCCGCGGTTCCTGCACCCATTGGCGCGCGTGGTCTGCCGCGATTTGCTCCACTAAATCCTGCACATAGCCACGTGTGCCCGCCCACGCGCCTTGCGCCCTGCTCAGCGTTTTGAAGTAGAAGAAATTAGGCCGGGTGGCCGCGATCCTTTCGAAATAATCCTCGTAGTAAAGCTCGGTTTCGTGGCGCGTTCCATACACCAGCCAGATCCTTCGTCCCTGGCTGTGATCCCCACCATCCTCCGGGAACAGGTGTTCGACAAACCCGCGCATCGGTGCAATTCCCGTACCTGTCGCAATCAAGATGCTATCGGTCAACGGAGCCCGCAGTAGGAACAACCCATGCGGTCCATGGAACGCTATGCCCTGCCCTAGCTCGAGATCACACAGCAAGTTGGAGAAAAACCCGCCCTCCACGCGATTCACGCAGACGTCGAATCGGTTATCGTGGGGCGCCGATGCGATGGAGTACGCGCGGGTCTGCTGCTTGCCGGCAGGGTCGACAGCCAGAAAGGAAACAAACTGCCCAGGTTCGAAGTCGAATTTTTCCAACTCCGGGACGGTAAATTCAAGATGGAAACATGCAGCGGGTTCTGACAATAGAATTCTGCGCGTTAGACGCGCAGTGTGGGTTGGCCGGGACAATCTGCGTCACCTCGGATGAAACTCGGACGTTAACTACCTATCACCACATTATTCGACCGTCACGGATTTGGCCAGATTCCGCGGTTGATCCACGTCACAACCGCGCCGCACGGCGATGTAGTACGCCAACAGCTGCAAGGGAACCACCTCGATCAGCGGCGCCAGCAATTCTGGCGCCTGGGGCACATAAATCACATCTTCCACCAGTTCATGAATCTGCTTATTGCCCTCGGTCGCGATGGCGATCACCCGGCCCGAGCGCGCCGTCACTTCCTGAATGTTCGACAGCGTCTTCTCATACCGCAGCACCGATTCTGGACTCGACGCGTCGCTGGTGGCCAGCACCACCACAGGCAGTGCTTCATCGATCAGGGCATTCGGCCCATGTTTCATCTCTCCTGCCGGATACCCTTCGGCGTGAATGTAGGAAATCTCCTTAAGCTTCAGCGCTCCCTCGAGCGCGATGGGGAAGTGAATCCCGCGTCCTAAAAATAAAAAATTCGACGCCGACGCATACACTTTCGCGAGTAAGCGGCACTCGCCCTCGCGCTGCCGCAACACCTCTTCAATCTTTCCCGGGATACGGCTGAGTTCATCCACCAGGACCGCACTCTCCGCCGGCGAAATCGTTTCCCGCTTTTGCGCGAGGTGGAGCGCAAACAGGAACAACGCCGTTAATTGCGCGGTGAACGCCTTGGTCGAAGCAACCCCGATCTCCGGTCCGGCGTGGGTATAAATCGTCCCATGCGCTTCACGCGCCACCATCGACCCCACCACGTTGCAGATGGCGATGGTCATCGATCCCTTGGCGATCATCTCCCGCTGCGCCGCCAGCGTATCCGCCGTCTCGCCGGACTGGGTAATCAACATGCCCAGCGCGCGCGGATCGGCAATCGGATCGCGATAGCGGTATTCGCTGGCGTAGTCCACCTCGGTAGGGACGCGCGCCAACCGTTCAATCATGTACTTGCCGGCCAGCGCCGAATGCCAACTGGTGCCGCAGGCGGCGATATTCACCTGCGTGGCCGCACGAAACTGATCGTCGGTAATCTTCATTTCGCCCAGAAACACTTCACCCGTTTCCAGCGAAATCCGGCCCAGGGTCGTGTCCCGAACTGAACGCGGCTGCTCAAAAATCTCCTTCAGCATGAAGTGCTTGTAGCCGCCCTTTTCCGCCTGGATCGGGTCCCAGAGAATCTTCTCCACCTTGCGCTCGACCGCATCGCCGGCAAGGTTCGTGAACTTCACTTCCTGCGCCGTGATGACGGCCACATCGCCGTCGGCGAGAAAATACATCATGCGGGTGTGGTGCAGGATCCCGGGCACATCCGAGGCCACAAACGATTCGCCCTCGCCCAGGCCAACCACCACCGGGGGACCATTCCGCGCACTGACAATCGTGTCCGGCGCATCGGCAGAGATCACGCTGATCGCGTAGGCGCCGGTCAGCCGGCGCGCCGCCCGGCGCACCCCCTCCTCAAGCAGCATCGTCTTGCCTGAGCTCTCCGCCGAGCGCAATTCCTGCTCGATCATGTGGGCAATCACTTCCGTATCCGTCTCGGTGACGAAAACGTGGCCCTCTTCTGCCAGTTCACGCTTCAGTTCCAGGTAATTTTCGACAATGCCGTTATGTACCACCACGATGCGCCCGCTGCAGTCCCGGTGTGGGTGAGCATTTTCTTCCGTCGGCCGGCCATGGGTGGCCCAGCGGGTGTGGCCGATGCCGTAAGTGCCCTGCAGTGGGTGCTGCCGGATCACTTCTTCCAGGTTGCGCAATTTCCCAGGAGCCCGGCGCAGCTCAAGGCCGTGTCCCACAGACCCAACAGCGATACCGGCAGAGTCATACCCGCGGTATTCCAGCCGCCGCAAACCTTCCAGAATGACAGAAACTACATCCTTCGGACCGACGTATCCTACGATTCCACACATAGATTCTCATTGTACCGTCGGCACCTGCGGAACCACCTATTCTTCCAGGCGGTAGGTAAACTCTTCGATCACCGGATTGGTCAGTACCTCGCGGGCGATGCGTTCCACTTCCGTCCGCGCATCGGCGGCGTCCATGGCGCGGAGCGTGAGTTGAAAGTATTTGCCCTGGCGCACGTCCTCGATGCTTGTATATTGCATACGTTTGAGTGCCCCATGGATGGTCTGCCCCTGGGGATCGAGGACGGTGTGCTTCAGCGTGACGTAGACATGCGCTTTCATGGTGCTCGATTATAACCGCGGCTGCTTATTCTCCCGGAATGTCCTTCGTCCGCATCCAGGAAAATAAGCATGACCGTCACCATGTCTTTGATGTCAAGCCGCGGCTCCGGCGAGCACTGAAGGCGGCGCAGCGTAGCGCGGACATTGGCCATTTCCGCCTTGTCCAACCGGTCTGCTGCCGCTGCCAGGTCGACCCGGTGCATTCTCTGCCTTGCATGTTCCCAGATCTCGAAGACAGTAGCCGGCATTTGCGGGTTCAGCTGCAGCAGGCGTGCCTGCTCAGCTGCTTGCTTCGGGCTACCCGCTTCAATCTCAACTTCCCAGATCACTCGAAATTCCACGTCGCTCCCCGGCACCGCTGCTTAGGGAGGAATAACTGAACCCCGTACCAGGTGCAATCCCCTTGAGGGTCCGTTCGGTGCACCCTCGTAATACACAACACTCGTGCCGATTCGCTTTCTACTCCGAGGTAATAAGTACGTTCTGGAACACGGCGCAGCCGTTGCGCTCTGAACAGTATTTTTTGACCCTTTTGAGAGAAGCTCCGCCGTCTTCTCACTCTTCGCGCAGCAGCATCATGGGATCCACTGACAACGCCCGTTGGGCTGGGATCCACGTGGCCACTAATCCCAATAACGCCATGGCCAGCACCACCCCGGTCAGCACCAGCGGATCGCGGGGTGTCGCCTGGTAAACGATGTAGGCCAACACCTTGGTAGCCAGGATTCCCAGCAGTAAACCTATTCCTGAACCAACTGCCAGCAGCTTGACCGTGCGCCCCAACACTGCCTGCAGCACTTCTATCCTCTGTGCGCCAAGCGCCACGCGAATGCCTAACTCGCGCAAACGCTTGCTGACAGAGTACGCCGCCATGCCAAAAATCCCGGTGACGGATAGCATCGCACCCATCATGCCCATCACTCCCAGAGACATGGTTGCAACCCGCGAGGGAAACAGGACCACGGCCAGCAATTCATTCCAGGTCTTGGTGTCCACCGGTAGTCCGGAATCCAGCTGGTGCAGGTTCGTCCTCATGGCTGCGGCAAGTTGCTGCGGATCCCGGTGCGACCTCACGATCAGGAACGATGCACTTGCTGGCGATTGCATGAATGGGAGAAACATCGCTGGTTGTTGATCTTCAGTAATGCTCTGATATTTTCCGTCTTCGACCACGCCCACCACCTGAACCCGCCTTCCATCCTGCAATTTGTAGTAGCTGCCGACCGCATTCATGACAGACCCAAACATCTTGCCGGCAAAATCTCTGTTCACTACCACAACCGGGGGCGCGTCCTTGCCGTCATGCCAGTCGAAGGCCCTGCCCGCCAACAAGCTGGTGCCGGCTGCACCGAAGTATCCCGGAGATATTTCGTACCGGTATGGATTGGCGGCGGCATTCGAATTTCGCAGATCGGTGGTTTCAGCCTTGAAGACATTCTCCCGGGTGCCGGCGGTGAGGACCAACGGTGGGTAGTCACTGACCAACCCTGCATGTTCGACTCCGGGAACGGTTTGTATTGCATCGATCATCCGCTTTTGCATGGCGGGCACCTTGTCCATGCTGTAACCGGCCATACTCAAATTCGTAGCTGCCAGCATCGTGTTCCTGGGATCAAAGCCGTAATTGCCATGCAAGGAGCGCGCCAATCCACGAACTGCGACCAGCGAAGAAGTGACCAACACGGCGCAGATTGCAATTTGAATGACCAGCAGAAGATCTCGAACGGTCATCCGACGCCCGAGCCTACCGGTAGATCCCGCTTTGACTACCTCATAGGGATTGGCCCGAAGCACCTGGCGCACGGGAACAATCCCGAATAAGAATCCGCTTATCAATGCTAAAACGAGAGCGACCAGATAGAGTCGTGCATCTGGACTGACAGGTATGTGGACAGAAATCCCGGGAAAGGGCTGCCACTTGCTCAGGCGGCTCAACAAAACGACGCTGACCCACAGTCCCGCGGCGCCCCCGACGAGCGAAATAAGCATGGCTTCGGTCAGTAGCTGCCTTAGGATGCGTCGCCGGCTCGAACCGAGAGCGAGCCGCAGAGCAACTTCGCGAGAACGGTCCGCCGCGTGAGCTGCAAACAGGCTGCCCAGGTTGGCGCACGCGGCCAGTAGGATCAAGCCGGCGAGCAGCATCAATCCCGCAATGAAGGCCTCCGCCGGCCGTTCAAAAGAAGTGAGGCCTTCGTGCGCCAGGGAAGCAGTGCCATGACCGACTTCTCTAGGATAAGTCGTTTCCAGATAGGCGCCCACCCTATTCAGATCGGCGGTGGCTTGAGCGGGAGTTACGCCCGGTTTGAGATGCCCCAGCACCTCAAAGATGCCGTGGTCGGTGCCGCGCGCGTTCAGTAAACCCTCCGTGCTCACTTGATCCTGGTTGACGATCGGCATATAGAATTCGGGGGAGCCAAACAACAAAGTCCCCTGGAACCCCGGCGGCGCCACGCCAACGATGGTGAACGGATGTTTGTTTAGCCCGACAACCCGGCCGACCACGCTGGGATCTCCCTGGAAACGGCTGTGCCAATACGCGTAGCTGAGCACGACAAACGGCGCGCTGTTGCGGCCGTGCTCATCGGAGGCGTGGAAAAACTGGCCGAGGTATGGTTGAATCCGCAGCACGTCGAAGTAGTTCCCGCTGGTTGCGAAGCCATTGGCGACGGAGGGATCTTTGCCCGTATCCAGCCCTACGAACACCATATTGAAAGCTGCCAAGGCCTCAAAGCTGTGGTTGCGATCGCGCATATCGACGTAATTCGGATACGAATGCCAAGTGGTGTTCTCTCCAGCCATGGTTCCCCACAGGCTCTCCCACTGAGGCACGTTCACAGTACGAAGGAGAAGGCCATCCATGATGCCGAAAACCACCGCGTTTGCGCCGATGGCCAGTGCCAGGGTGATCACGGCAGCGAAAGTAAACCCGGGAGATTTGCGCAACACGCGCAGGGCTAACCGGACATCCTGCACCAACGATTCGAAAAAGTTACTGCCCATCGCTTCATAGCATTCCTCTTTGTATCGTTCCCGGCCGCCAAGCTCGATCCGCGCCCGGCGTTCAGCCTCGGCACGTTCCAGGCCTGAGCGTTCGAGATCGTCGGCCCGAAGCTGGATATGGGAGAGAAGCTCCTCTTCTGTTTCCTTCGCAACCTGTGAACGACGAAAGATATTCATATTTCCTCCGCTCGGGCGGCGAGAGCAGCGGTCATGGCGGTTGCCAGGCGATTCCAGCCCTCGGTTTCTTCTCGAAATCGCTTGCGGCCGGCAGCAGTGAGCTCATAAAACTTGGCCCGGCGGTTATTGTCTGAAACTCCCCAGCTTGCCTTCAGCAGTCTCTGGCGTACCAGGCGAAACAGTGCCGGATAGAGGGCTCCTTGTTCAATCAACAGCGCACTGTCCGTGATCTGTCCAATACGCAGGAGCACGCCATAGCCATGAAGTGGCCCGAGAGAAACCGCCTTCAAAATAAGTAGATCGAGAGTTCCTGGAAGTAGTTGGGCTTGGTCCGTCACACGCCCTCCTAAGCTAATAAGGAGAGTAACCCCCCTTTCTCCTAAGCTGTCAA
>Ga0302324_100002717_pt1 | contig 40380 bp, 35 predicted proteins | sample Palsa_T0_1_FD_201949 | JGI IMG/M metagenome (GOLD analysis project Ga0302324, IMG submission 201949) | Peat permafrost microbial communities from Stordalen Mire near Abisko, Sweden - Palsa_T0_1 | ecosystem: Environmental > Terrestrial > Soil > Palsa > Peat permafrost | place: Sweden: Abisko...
GCAACAGCGCCTCACCCATCCGCTGCTGTGGATCGTCCAGATGATTATACAGGCAATTGAGCTTTGCCCACAACTTCTGTGGGTCGGATAATTCTCCCCACCGTGGTGCGAGTTTCGATCCGATCACCAGAATCACGTCATCGTACATTTCCTCAGCCCGCAGATATCGCTCGCAGGCTTTCAACTCCGATTCCTCCATGGCGATGAATCGTTCTCGACGGCGAGCCTTTTCCTGCTGAACAATAGTAACTTGACAGGCGGCATCGCCTGCGTTACCCATTGCCGCGAGGTGGAGTTGGTGGTAGGGGAGGTGACGGAGGGAGGTCTCGTCGAACTTCTTGTCTTGTTCGATCAGATCGCTGCGGAGATCGTAGAAATCCCGCCGCGTGCTCCCGTATGATTCGACATCAACCCTCATACGGGATAATACGGGATTTTAGCCAATGATGAGGGTGGTGCCATCATCAGAAAGCTGCACACGACCCGCCGTAACGGGGGGACTCCCCGCCGCCGCGACCGCACGCAGATAATCCACGTGCGTTTGCTGTGCCGCGACATAGGCGGCCTGTGCCGTCATGAGAGCGGCTTTATTGGTCGCTGCCTGAGTCTGTTGTGGTGTTGTGAGAGTGATTGTTTTCATGTTTGTTCTCCTTAGTCGTGTATTGCCGTAACTTGAATGTACGCCGTGTGAACGATTGAATCATGGTTTGCAATCCACACGTTCACGCCGACACCTGCCGCTTGATACGCCACGTAAGCAATGCCTAGAGATGGGAATGCCGCGATGGTCGGGGTGCCGGGTGCGGTTTCCAAGCCCACAATTGAAACCTGAACCGTGTAGTTGTTGTCTGCGAACGGTGTGGTGAAATTGATCGCATACGGGCCTTGCACCGCGCCCGTGGCTACGGTGCCAACGGTGAAGCGCACCGTTTGCGAAACTGGGGTATTGCTGAGAGGCCCTTGAGTGACACTCCCCCACAGAATTTGTGAGCCTGTGGACGTAAGCACCTGCCCGCTGGTGCCGAGAGAGTTCGCGCTATCGTACAGCCCTTCGTTCACATGCAGATTACCATCGCTGTCTATTGCGACAACAGGGGTCGGTGGGCTGCCCGCTGTGGCGTACCAGTCTTGAATGTCCCCACCCGCCGAACCGCCAGTTACGGTGAGGGCGGCGACAGCGGCTTGACCAAGCTGCGGGTTGACATTTACGTCGCCGAAAGCATCCATCGTGAACACGGGGATAACACCGATTGTGTTGACGAAAACGTCTAATGTATCGTTAGCGCCGTCACCTTGGATTGTCACAGCCGTCACGCTGCCCGTATTATTTGGCGGGGCAATATCCATGACATCGTAAGAACCCGTCGTTCCGAAGCTCGCAATGAGGTTGGTTCCTCCAACCGTGCCCAGCACGGTGAGTGCGGTGTCAACGTCAGCGGTAGGGGAAATAGTCACGTCGCCAGACGTATCCACGGCGCTTCCCGCGATGCCGTCAAACACGCCGCCGTTGTTATATTGAATCTCGGTTGGTGAACCCCCCGGCGCAGTTGTTGGTGCAGGAATCCACAAGGTGCCAGTGCCAGTGGAACTAAGAACTTGACCGCTTGTACCGGGCGAAGCAGCGCCGTCTATGAGTTCGGCATTGAGTATGACGTTGCCGCCGAAGTAGGACTTTCCACCGTCCACGCTGATCGCGAAGTTGCCCGCACCCGACTGCGAATTGATATGCAGCCCGTAGCTTACGGAGCCAGCGGGGGCGGTTGCAGCCCCTTGATCGTCAATCAGGACGCCATTGATGGTTGGAGAGCCTGTGAGCCCACTCCCAGTGCCGGATAGAGCGTATACGTGGATGAAGTTGATCGCCCCCACGTTAGCTGTGGATGTCGTGAAAGCCGACCGGACTTGAAGCGGTTCGCAGAGCGTGAGGGCCCCATTGGTAGACTGACCTGCTTGAACGTTGATACCAATAAGCTCGCCGACACCGCCCGAACCTTGCGGATAAGCAAAGATTGTGGCTCCATACAAGGCCGAGATGTTGTCCGTAGTCGATGGGTCTGTAGTGGCGGTGATCGAAGCACCGAACACAGTGGCGAACGTCGGAGAACCCGCGCTCCCTTTGTAAGCAAGGCTAACGGAGTGACCGTATGCGGAAAGGCTGGCAGCGGCCCCAACGTTGTTGTTAGCGACTATGTACTGATTGAGGAATTGTGGATCAGGGTTTGCGGTGTAATTGATTACCAGCGGAGTGCCGCCGCCCTGCTTGATCTGCCCGTACTGATCCACCGAGACGGCGGGTGTGCCCACACCATGAACCTCTAGGTCAAGGATGTCGCTACCGAAAGCGTCACCCGAGATGGTCACGGCGAGATTATTGAAGCCCGCCGAAGAACCGGGTTGAATACTGAACGAACTGGTAAAGGCCGCATTGTTGCCGCTGATCCTATAAGGAAAAACTGTAACGTTATCGCCAGCGGCGTCAGTGAACGATAAGCCCAGACCTTGTGCATCACTGTATTGCTGTACGGCGATACCGGGAGTGACCGATCCGAAAGTGTACAAATCCATTACATCAGGCCCACTGGTGCTGGTAGCGCCTGTGACTTGGACAGTCGTGCCGTTCCATTCAAAATTCGCGCTGCCGCCGAACAAGCCCGAGTTGTTGAATTGAACAGAGGTAGATGGTGCAGCAGGGGTTCCGCCGCCCCCACTTGGTGCAATCCACGCCGTTCCCGTACCCGTGGAACTAAGCACGTAGCCGCTAGTACCAGCGGAGCCTGTGCCATCCAGCAACGTTACAGTGCCATTCAAGCTCAGGCTGGTGGTGACATTGAGAGTTGGGATCGACACGGTGCCTGTGAAGGTTGCACCCGACAATAGAGCATAGCCAGCCGCCGCCACACCGCCGAGTTCGCTTGCATTGATGACGCCTGAGCCCGTGTATGACAGCGAAGCGCCTGTATCCACGGTCATCGTGGCGGTGGTGTTGTCGCCTGTCAGGATGTCGGCGAATGAAGTCGTCGCTGCACTGGATGGAGCCCATGCGGAGCCATTCCACACGATTGCTTCACCAGTTGTCGCACCAGACTGTGGGATATCAGCGAGGGTGAACGTCACCGCTCCAGTGCGGGTGTTGAACGAATTCACCACATTGCCCCATGCTGGGAACCCACCGACCACTGTCAGGGCTTGACCCGTTGTGCCGATTGGAAGCCTTGCAGGGCCGAGCGGACCCGAGGTTTCGTAGATGATATCCCCTGCGGTTGTCATTGGGTTGACAAAGATGCTGCTGAGCACGCCAGCCAGCGAAATACCAGAGTCCAATGTGTTGCCGAAGGCGTCGAAGGTGACGATATCGCCCGCGATGATGGAGCCCGCACCTGATGGGACGGTAATGGCTGTCGCGGCTGGGATAGTCACTGCACCACTGCTGGTCACGATACCCGCGAGCGCACGCCCCGTGAGAATACCGCCGCCGAGCGTGATCGATGTGTTGGCAAGGATGTTTCCAACCATGGTGCTTGTAGCGACAGATGTGAAGGAACTTCCAACAATCCACACCACGTTTGCTGCCTGCGCCCCATTGACTAGCAGGATGGACGCACCGCTTTCAAGCGTGACCGTTGACCCCGCCTTGAACACGAACACGGCATTTGGATTGCCCTGTGCATCAAGGGTGATGGTGGTGGGGATATCCATGCTGGAGCCCGCACTGTAATTTCCAGCGTTGTAAGTCGATGCGTTCGCGCCGTTACCGAGGACGGACAGGTCGGCGGACGATCCGCTCAGCGAGGTGAATGTCAGTCCGCTGTAGTGGTTGTACGCCGACAGCGCAGCGGTCAAAGCTGCCGCTGCATGGGTGTTGTCTATCGTAGCTGTGGGCGGATTGAATCCCGTGATGCTCGTGGTCGGGAAGGAGCCAATGACACCGCCCGTGATTGAAGTCGCTGGCGCTGCATTCGTAATGCCCGCCGCCGCAAGGATGGCGTAATTCGCTGACGATCCCAATTGCGTAGTGACAGGAGACGGAGGTGGTGCACCACTCGTCAACTGAACAAAAGCGCCCGTGCCCTGCACACTGCAAATCTGAGACGTTGATAGGCAGCCCGAGATGCGGGTGAAGTCGTTATAACCCGCGAGGAAGATAGCCGTCACGACGTTGGGAGCGGTGAAAGCTACGACGTAGCCAACGGTCTGATCGAGACTGGGACTTGATGGTCGGGTGAGAGTGATGCCGCCCGGGGTCACAGCCGATAGGTAAACTTCTGCACCAACGCTGCTGAGAGAGAATTCGCTGTTTGGATCGATGTAGGTAAAGAGTCCGCTGAATGCAATAGTTCCGGGCTGTCCCGCGTCGATAGGTGACGTTAGAAAACCTTGAGCGGATAATGCTGGGGACGGAGGCGAACCACTGCCAGCTTCAGCAAGCTCTGCCGTCAGGACGCCGCCGACACTGTAGAGATGGACGAGCGGGGCTCCCAAGGAGAGATTCACACTCGCGACAGCGGAGACGCCTGTGTTCAGCAATGAGGGATCAATGACGCCATTCGGATTCAGAACTACTGGCACGCCATACGACGCGGCTCCGAGCGAAGACACGACCACGCCGTCGCAACCCGTCACGATGTCAATCAGATTCGATCCCGTCTGATTGGGCACGACGGGGGGCGCAAACTGTTGGTTCGCCTTAACGTTAAAAACGCACACGCGAGTGGGTCCGTTCGCCATTACTTCGCCTCCGCAAAACTCAACTTGTTTGCTCTAAACCGCTTCAACGCCGCTGTCATGCAAACCCACTCTTCGTAGGTGTAACGATGCGCTTTACCGTGGTTGCAAACTCCGCAACAAACAACGAGGTTGTTTTTGACATACTCCAAATCATTATTCTTGCGGTCAAGATAGTATCTTCCATAGGTTTGTCTATTGCTGTAAGGCATCCATGTGATGGGAACCCCGCAATAATGGCATTCATTGATTTTCGTGAACTCTAAAAATTCTTCAAACGATAAATCAACAACTCTGATTTTTTTACGTGTGCGATGAACAAGGGCATTGTAGATGTGCTCGAACGGACGGAAAGCCTTGCGTTTGGCTTCCGAAGCACGCTCTCGCTGCAAGCACCCGCAGCTTTCAGTATTGGGTCGTGTCCCCTTTCTCCCTAAGTTAGTTCCAAAAACCTCAGTCAGGGTTCCACAAGCACATTCACATGAGTATTTAGCGGGCTCCCGCTTACCCGATACCCGAGCAAGCACTTTCAGCCTGCCGAACGTCTCTCCGATTTTGGTATCTATTTTCATGTTTTATCTGTTCCTCTGAGGCCACTCGACTCGCTTGTGCTTGATCTCCGCTAACTCAGGAAATTCTTCCTCTGCCTCGTAGTCTTGTGCCACGGCAACGGGGTTCGGTGGAGTGTGTTCAAATTTGGGAGAGTTTCCCAGATCGTCCTGTGCTTTATCGTTTCCGCTGGTGCCGCCTTGCTCGTGGACTTCCCCACTAACATCGTATCCGTAGGCTAGTTTTTGCTGAGACCCACGCTTCTTGTTGGCATCCAGAGTCAGTGTGTCGAGCACTCGATGGAGCTTCATCGCAGAATATGATTGATACACTGTGCCCATCCCAAAATCACCTGCCCGCCCATACGACTGAGCGACATCAGCGTCGTGACCAGCGTTCGTTACATCGCGAAGAATATCCCTTCGAGTAGAGAGTTCTTTGGAGACATCCCCCAAACCGACGAGGAGTTCGCGAAGGAGAGGTTCCGTTGCTTGAAACAACTCGGCGTCCTGTGCGGGGTCTTTCAATCGATCCCAGAGAGCGTAAATTTCCATGTACGTATCTCTTAGGTAATTCACATCCTGCGGCCACGTTACCCCCGATTGAAGCAGGTCGTTCGTGAAACGTGGAGAGGTTTGCAGCGGGGCTACCGCTGAAGCAGCGAGCTTGGAGATTGGGAGGCGTATCGGCATAGGGGCTCATTAAAAGAGCCCTAAAGTCTTTCTAGGTAGGCGACTAGCTGTCGAAGCTCATCGAGTGAAGCGTCACTCTTCAACCTGTTGGCTTTATTGGAGATGACCCGCACGTTGCCCCGCACATACCCAAGTTCCGGTTTGTTTCGGTCAAGACTAGGTGCCCAATCGTGGGAAGACCGCGTTCCGCGCTCTAGTTTGTGCCCGAAAACGGGGCAAATTTCTGGGATTACTATATCTTCGAAGGATATCGTGCATGGGACAACCGCTCTTTTTGCTCTACGCCGAGCGGATTGGAGCATATCCTTGGAACGATTTTCACGCACCCAATTCATGTGTTGATCGACCTCACATTGACGACAGCGCCAACGAAAGCCTCTCCCAGTGGAATTGATGCGGAAATATTTTTCGGTTAACTCTTTTGGTTGGTCACAAACGCGACAGGTTCGCATGGCTTATGTCTCCTAACATAAGCCTTTGAAAGTCTAGGAAATGGGATTGGCGAGGACTGGATTATCGGTAAAGACGGGATTTGCGGTGTAGGACTGCCAAATTTCGGTGTCGAGTTCGCGGGCGGTCTTGCCCCGCTTCTTAGCTTCGGCGATAAACGCCTGCTCCAATTGGAGATACCGCTTGCCAGCCTGTGGCGTGCTCTTCGGGGCGTCATAGCCCTTCAGTCGAAGCCACTTCAGGATGTGCGTGTCGAGAACTGCAACCTCGCCTGCCGTATCGGGGAACCCGTACATGGCGGTCATGCGGGCGGTTTTAGGACCAATGCCCGGAACTTTTTCGAGGGCTACGACGGAGATATTGTCGAGGTCGATGTTGACGGCGGCACGGAAGGCTTTGTTGAACAGGGCGTACTTGCCCATCTTGACGTGCTTCAGGGCGATGGCGAGCTTCTTGTGGCGGATCATGAACCGCACGCGCTCGAACGGCGACATGGGTTTGTTGCTCCCCATGTTGGTGTAGGGGAATTCCATGAAGGCTTGGACTTTCTTCTCGGTGCCCTTCGCGCTCTTGCCTGCCACACAGATACCGAAAAGAATCCACCACTCAAGCTGCGGGCGGCTCATCCGTTTTGGCAAGTTGGTCGGGTCTACTGCCGCTGACGCTACCATTTTCTTCCTTAACTTCACTCCACGTTCCATTGACAATCGTGTTGAGAAAAACCCTGAACTTGAAACCCTTGCGTTGGAAATCGGGCTCCACTTGAATCTGGGCACGCGACCCCAAGTCCTGAAGCACCCCCTCAGGAATGAAGACCTCATAGCCGCCGTCGATCCTATGACCGAACTTGCGGATGAGCAACCCCAACGCAGCTAGAGGGTCTTGGTTAATAACCGATCTCCTCGACGATGCCGATAATCTCGGCGATGATGAGGAGCCCTGCGGCGGCGTACACGGCGGGGTGGTGATCTACGAGGAACAGACAGCCGTACCCAAGAATTCTGACACCGCTCTTGACATAACTAATTTTCGCGTGTGCGCTCGCCATTACTGATTGACCTCATCTCCCGATTTGTGTTTCCGATGAGCCTGCTGGTAATTGAACACGGCGTTATCGTCGTTGTCTTTCTTTTGCTTCGCGATGCAGGCTTCCGCATCTTTATCCAAGGGACGAATGACCTTAGTGTCCCCGTAGCTGTTCAGGTTCTCGACCTTGTAGTCGCAGCCATCGTAGGTCACAACTTCTGGGCCGATTGCCTTCTCGATGGCTTTGACGCCTGCGAAAACGGGGTAGACTGCGATTAGGCAGCCGAGGAGGACGTATGCTCTGATCTCGTCGCCGCTCATCGCATTAACCCCCGACCATGGGTATTGACATCAGTCGCGCCTTGGGACAACAGGACATCCACCGCTACGCGAGCGTGGAAGCGAGCACCTGCGGGGCTCAGGTTGTACTTGGGGTTGCGAAACTCCTTGATCTTCTCGTTCAGAAGTTTGTGGCGAAATTGCCGACGTGCTGCCTTGCGTGCGCCATCACCGCGATGTTCCACTACGCTTTTTTCTCTCATACTTCGAAGACCTCCGCTTTGTACTCTTGTTGCCTCGAACCCATGTTTACTCTTTCGTGCGGGTAGCCATAAGGATAACACACCACGTGCGTTTCTCCAAGAAAGTATTCCGCCATTCCGTGCGTGTGCCCGTGAAACCAGTATCTCGGCTGCTTAGATTCGATCAACGTCGTCTCATCCGATGTGAAAAAACGATTGAGCGGACTATTGAGGAACTGTGGCGGCGTGCTGCGGGAATGCGGTAGATGATGGCTCAGCACCACGGTCTGAGGAGTCACCAGCCGCGTTGCGGCCTCGCGGAATGCGACGTTCTCCTCGTACACCCACTCGCGAAACCCTTTAATCACGACGAAATCCGACATGAGACTCTCGTACAACTGATTCAAGGGCTGGTTAGGAAACCACATCGTGCCGCCGAAGAAGTGGATGCCGTCGATGGTCACGTCGCTATTTTGCAACCAGACGAAGTTCTTCGGCATGTACGACCTGAGAACAAATTCCGCTCGCTCGCGGGTGCCGCCGTAGTATTCGTGGTTGCCCGTGACGTAAAGGACGTGCCGCGCTTTCTTGCTCAGGAAGTCGAGCACGTCCCTGACGTTCTTTGGGTGCTGGCGGCAGGGGACGACGATATCTCCGGGTAAGGCGAGGAAATCCAGATCGGGGGCGAAGTCCATCCGCTTGAGAACGGACAGCGGCATGTCATAGAACTCGGTGTGTAAATCCGAACAAATTTGTAATTTCACGAAGACCTCATATAAACCAGAACCTTTTCTAGCTCTTCGACTGTCGCATTGTTTTTCAAGAAATTTGCTCGGTATGAGATAACTCTGACGTTGTTGGGCACATACCCCTCACTACTTCTAATACGGTCTAACGAGGGGGAATTGGAGCCTGCACGTCCTTTCATTTTGTATAGCGGAATCCCGAGAACGGGGCATGTTTCGGGTATGGTGATGTCTTCCTTAGCGAGAGAAAATTCCATACCGTTCTTCTTCGCCCTTGCCCGAGTCCAAGTCAGCATTGTAGTGATGGAGCTTCGTGAGCCACTGCATCCCCGACACCATGATTGCAAGCCGTCCGCTACTGAATGACACTCATCAAAATCTAAACTGGGTTTGTTGAGATTGCAATGAGGACAATGCCGAAATTTTGTTTCATCATAGGGATTGTGGGTACGCCAGTAGGCTTTATACTTTCTGGCGGTCTTCCTTTGACTCATTCGAGCGGCATCGGTACTTTCTGCCCGCCATTGTTTTGTACTTTCGCCCTGACATAGTTTACAGCGGGACTGCTTCCCAAACCGACCTCGGGGATCGTCATAGAATTCGGCCAATTCTTTTGGGGTTTTACATTTCGTACAGGTCTTGGTCATAAAAGAACTCTATATGATTGTAGCGCATAACATATAGAAATGAAAGTCGGATTTCAACTATAGGAATCATAGGTATGACGCTATGCTGGATGGGTTGCGGTCGGGAAGCCAAGTACGGGGGTGGGAGAGAGCAGCCTAGATGCTGCAAGATGACATCCGCTTGCCCGCAGTTCAAGGCTCGGACGATGGCTGGACGGCGGGGCACCCGCAACTGGGGCTCATTCGCCGCTGGCACGTCCCGTTTCTACCGCTCAATTCTCGGGAATGCCAAAACCAAGCGATAAAATTTGGTAGGGTATAAGGGAGTCGAACCCTTCGTCATCTGATTGAAAGTCAGAGGTCCAAACCGATAGACGGATACCCCACAGCTTAAACTCTGCGGTTGTTGTCCACAATCCCTGCAAGGACAGCGACCTTCAACCGCTTTGGGACTTGGCTGTACCAAAACCCACACACTTCACGCTTGCAGGCGTTGCTGTGCGAGCATCACAGGTATTTGCCGTATTTCCTGCCAGCCTAGAGGCATTGCCCCTAATCTTGGTACGCCGTGTTGGACTCGAACCAACGGTCTCTACCTTGTCATGGTAGCGATTTAGCCGCTAATCTAACAGCGCACTGGTGTACCCGAGAGGGATCGAACCTCCGACCTGCTCCACGCGCCTCTTTCGAGGCTGATGGAAGCCGCTCTGCCAGTTGAGCTACAGGCACAAAAACTTGGTGGAAAGGAAACCCCGGCAAGGATTTTACACCGCCTCATGATCGCGGCAACCCACCCATGAGTTTATGAAGTTTTGATAAACTCCCTAAACTCGGTAACCTTGGTGTGGCTTGGACTGCATTTCACGTCCGACCCCTCCCCCGTTAATGGGAGTGCTCTGTTCCTGAGCTAAAGCCAACATCTGGTGGACCTAAGGGGAGTTGAACCCCTGACCTCACCGTTGCGAACGGTGCGCTCTCCCAACTGAGCTACAGGCCCGAATCGTAATCTTTCGCCCAACGGACGCCTTCACGTTGGCTGTTCTTTGGCGGCGTCAAACGTAATTGGCATCCCGCCTCTGGTGCATCGGCTACGGGGACGAAATAAATCTTCCCGAGTTCCGCAACGTGCACCGCAAACATCTCCGCGTCGTTTCGATAACTCTTACGCGGGCAATTTCGTGACTGACTACAGGTGTTGAACCGAATAACCGTGCGGTTCTTGCTCAACCGCCCCTTCTTCACCTGAATCCGCGTAACGCTACCGTTGTCATTCAAGGTCACCAGATCGTACCGCTGGGCGTCCCCGAATGGGATCAAAACGTTCTCATCGTTCTTCACTAACGCAGCCAGCACAGCGGCTACAGCCACGTTTCCTGCTTTTGAGCTATTCATCGCTCTATTCTACCACACTTGGTGCACCTTGCAGGATTCGAACCTGCGACTCCCACCGTGTGAAAGTGGTACTCTGGCCGCTGAGTTAAAAGTGCTCAAACTTGGTAGCGTTGATGGGAGTCGAACCCACCGTCATTGCATTGAGAGTGCAAGGTCCAAACCGATAGACGGCAACGCCACAATAAAATTTGGTGGACCTAGTGAGATTTGAACTCACGACCTTTTCCATGCCATGGAAACGCGCTCCCAACTGCGCCATAGGCCCAACTTACCACTCAAAATCTTTTGCGTTAAAGCTTGGAGCGGGCGACGGGATTTGAACCCGTGACCTCATGCTTGGGAAGCACGCATTCTTCCGCTGAACTACGCCCGCGAACAACGCCAAGAACTCTTCACTATGTCCATTCATGCATGGACGCCTTTCGGTCGGTCTCTGCCCCGGCTTTCGCCGCTTGGCTTATAGGCAGATGTTAATCTTGGAGCGGACAGCGGGGCTCGAACCCGCGACCTCATCCTTGGCAAGGATGCGTTCTACCACTGAACTATGTCCGCACTACGTGTGTCCCAGTCGGTCGGCTTTCGCCACAATTGATTCGGGTTTCCCGGAACCAACGCCCCTGTCGGGGATCGAGTCTCGCAGCCGCAGCTACAGCGTTTTTCACTTTCGTGTCCACGCGGATCACACAACTTATTCGTGTTGAACCTATAGCCGGGATTCTGTCGCGGACGACCATTCCTCTAGGCGTTGCATCGCTACAACGCTCAAGCACCCTACCCGCTGATTACCCGCCTCTTGCGAAGCGAACGGATCGAACACAATCCTGCTCAGCCTATTTGGGCTTGCTGCACGTGGAGATTGCTCGTTTCACCCGAACTGAATCGGCTCGTCTCTGTAGCTCTAATCGTCAACACCCTTGCGGGTGCCGCCCAGCCGTTAGCTGGCACGCTGTTCTTTGCAGTCCCGAACTTCCTCCCCTGCGCTCAACACCGGACTTGGTTGGGAAGGCTTTCGCCAACGCTTCCAAGCACAGGACGTATATCTACGCAGCGGCGGTCGTCCAGTTCAACACAAATTTTCAAAGACCTAATATACAATGCGAAAGCTGACTTTCTGCCTCTAAAGCCCAATATACTAGGCTTTAATCTTGGAGCACCCGGTCGGTGTCGAGCCGACTCAGTAGTGGTTTTGCAGACCACCGCGTTCCCGTTTCGCCACGGATGCAAAAACTTGGCGGTGACGGGGGGATTTGAACCCCTATATTCTCCCGTGACAGGGGAGCCCATTAGCCAGTTATGGTACGTCACCAAAATTTGGCGGGGACGACGGGATTTGAACCCGCGATCTCTTCCGTGACAGGGAAGCATGTTAGACCGGGCTACACCACGGCCCCGCATTACAAAACAAAACTTGGAAGCGGCGGCGAGAATCGAACTCGCGAATAAAGACGTTGCAGGTCTCGACCTTACCACTTGGCTACGCCGCTATCTTTCTAAAATTGGTGGACACGGGGAGATTCGAACTCCTTCTTTCTCGTTGCAAGCGAGATGCATTCCCAGTTATGCTACCGGCCCATTTTTGCTGGCTTCGCGACACTCTTCAACGTGCCGTGAGTCAGATCAAACTCTAATTGCCGAACCACCATCTTGTCCATCTTGTCGAGGACTTCATCCTCGGTGTCGGCAGTCGCAACTAATCCCAACGTGGGGTGCCATGCTTGGAAGCCCCAATCCTGTTTCTCAACCTCTACGGTCGTGACCAGTTTTATGATGCGTGATCTGTTGCGTTTCATTCTTTCAATCCAATCTTGGTGCGCCGGGTGGGACTCGAACCCACGATAGTCGTCTTGTAAGGGCGATGCTTTAGCCGCTAAGCTACCCGCGCAAATTTTACCGCAAAAACAAAAAGGACGCTCTGCTTGAGCGTCCTCGGAAACCGTTGATTTGGAAGTTGTTACTCTCCAAACCCTCCCGAGGACACCATATCTCCTACCGCCGCCGCGCCAGCGGCGACAGTACCGCGTTCGGCTGCGCTACAAGCGGCGACCGTCACGATAACACCTGCGTTTTGGAGAATGGAGTTCATAAGCGTCTCTATTTACAATACTCGGTATTCAGGAAACTTGCAACAACTATTTTTCAGAAAAGAGCTAGAGCCTATGTCCTGCACCCTTGCGGGAAAACTAAGCGGACAAACGCCGTCTCCGACCGACCTAACGCGAGGGCATGATCCCCGTTCGCTTATCGGCTCCCTTGCCAGTGCAGCTTCATCAGGCGGATGAGCGCCAACTGCATCGGCGAAACTTGGTGGACCTGAACGGGCTCGAACCGATGACCTCTTCCTTGCAAAGGAAGCGTTCTCCCAACTGAACTACAGGCCCAGACGTTGCAAGTCTTTCAACATGCAACAAATCCCCCAATTCATTCGCATCCCTCAGGACGGTGACACGTGCCTGTGGTCGGGGGTCTGCGGGACATACTCTAAGGCTGTCACGCCCTATCGCCTTTCGGCTGAGCAGCGGTAAACCGCAGGCATACACTAATACAATACCGTAGTCTGGGCATTTTTACAAGCGGGTCGTGACTTCTTTGTAGATGCCGTCTATTCGCTCAACGAATCCGCTGATGCCTGTGTGCTGCTCCAGCCAGCGAGTCGTCTGGTTGCCCTTGCGGGCGTCCATCAACTTGTGCAGCCGAAGCGCCAGCGTGCGGGCCTTCTTCTCGTCACCGCATGTGTGCCGCACGTACTCATGGCGCGGCGAAGCGTCGTAGTTGTAGACCAACAGGTTGATGTAAATTTTGTCGCTCTTCATACGTCCCCCGCTAAGTCGCGATTCAGTTCGTCCAGCAACCAAGAGTCGTCCTCGCGGGCGGGCGTCCAACCGAACAGGCGCTCCAGTCCCGTGTCGAACATGCCGCCCTGCCAGCACCGAAACGTCAGGTACGCGGCGAGCACTACGAACCATGCGACAAACTTCATCCGACTTTACCTCCTGCGCCGACTTCGTAGTTGATGATCGCCTGAACCAAATCTACCCGCTTGCGGCGATCTGCCCAATCGACGTTGTACTGCCGCTCAACCCGCCGAAACAGCCTGCGGAGTTTGCGGAAGGTCATCGCTGTCAGTTCCTCTCGCCGCTCGCCGATAGTCATTGGTTCTCCTGTCTAAACTTTGGGGCACTCTGGTTTCATCCAGAGCGGCGTGAGTCCCCGCCGACCGATGGGAAGCGTAAGATTTCAGCCCTACGCTTTACAGCGACGGTTACACCCGCCGCTAACCCGAACTTTGGGGCACGCTGGTTTCTGCCAGACGTGTCACGCATCCCCGCCGACCGTTAGGGAACATTTGCGAAGAGAACGACCTCAGCCCAATTGTTCTCTCCGGGCTCGTCCGTGTCGTTCCAATCCTCGCGTTCCCAATGTGTGTCGTCTTCACGACCGTTCCACAGCTTGTTATCGCGGACCTTGGTCACGCGAATGTCTCGTACTGGACGCGGCCCCCATTCGGCATCGCCGCGAAGGACTGGCGTCTCTGGGGAAAGTTCTCCGCGCTCGACGCGAGCCTTGAGAGCCTCCACCTGTTCGATCAACTGCCCGAGATTGATTCCAGTGTCCATTTTGATTGACTGGCGGCGATCACAGGGACTTCACGCTCCCACCTTGTCCGCGAGTAATGGAGGCTGGCCTAGCCTACTCACGTGACGCCTTGGTCCTGTAGACCGCTGCTAGTAAATCAAAGTGTGGGGAGGGCGGGAGAAGCGACGAAGCGCCAACACTAGCTGCCTCGCTTAATCACAAGGCCGGGAACCCGACTCCCGTCCGTCGCTTCTCCCAAATGTTGTGGGTCGGTTGATTGCCGACCAGTTGAATGTGCTTTCCGAGGCCGTAGCCTATTAGAGGTCGAGTCGTTCAGTTCGTGCCCATTGTGTCCACCCCTCAGATGGTTACGCTGTCGCCTATGTCGGTAATTTCACAAGCCGTGCGACACCGCGCCTGTTACTTATACCCCGCTCCACCATGTCCCCTAGATAGCCTCCAGTCGAGTTTTTCTCGCTCTCGGAGATCGTCAGGGCTTGTGCTTACGCGGGGGCTATCAACGATTCCATTATACCAAACCCCGGGGGCGAATCGCTAGGAATCTGAAACTATTTTTTCGTGGTGCCGTCCGCCAGCGGGGTCAACTTCCAGTTCGCGACCAGTGCGTCGTGGAACTGGATGTCACCCTTGAGGCTGCTGATCTTGAACTCGGTGCGGTCCATTTCGTTCTCGCGGATTTCGTTGTACTCGCGGGTGCCCTTGTCGAACGTCTCGGTGGTGACCAGCGGCTTCTTACCATAGCCCTGATAGGTTTCCTTCGTGCGTTCGAGGGTCGGCATGGTGCTGTTCTTCAACGATTTCAGGTATTGCTGTGCGGACTTGAGCGCGGGGCGAAGGTACTGCGCCAACCACTGCTTGTTGCCTTCGCACGAGAACTCGTAGGGCAGGAACGCGCAACCGAAGCAGCTACCGATGCGGTAGCCAGCGTGGTTGTATTCCGACATCTGGTAACCGTGGTGAACCATCTGCTGCTCGGCGGTGAGTTTCTGGCGGTTCTGGCAGATGGTGCAGATGCCCGTGTTGGCGATCTCTTCCGCGATCTGCGCGGCGGTCTTATTGGTGACGTTCGGCTTGCGACCCTTCTTGATGATCGGCTTGAAAGACTTCAAGAACTGGAACAACTCGTTGATCTTGTCGAGGGTCTCAATGTAGTTCACGAGGCCGGCAGTCTGATCGGCGATGGGCAGCTTCTTCAAGCGGCGTGACAGCTTGGCGGCTTGGTTCATGCTGAAAGCGTAACCGATGTCGTGGCGGGGATCGGACGAAGGCAGTTCGCGGCGGATTTCGCGGGGCAGTGCGTCGTCAGCGGAAATGTGCTGCGCGTGCTCACAACCGCTCGAAACGTAGGACTTCGCATTGATGAATTCTTGGTTGTAGATTTCGCCAGCGGCGAGTCCAGCTTCCAGAGTCGCGAGGGCGGCTACGAAACGGTCGCCCTGCGTGAAGGCGGAACGGATGTAGGGGGTGCTGAAGGTCACCGTGATTTTGTCTGTGTTAATCATACCCCTATTATACCCCGAAACTCGTTGAAATCGCTAGGAATTTGGGTATTATCTGGTATGACAGACCAACGCAAAGAGTACGCCCTACGACTGGAAGCCCTTGAAAACAGGGTATTTGCGGTTGTGAAGAAGGTAACCGACCGCACTGACCCCGAAATGTTACTAAAGGTTGGGGCTCCGGGAGACGAATACGACCCGATTTCCCGACGAATTGCCGAGGGTTGGGTGCATAACGGACGGGGGCGGGTGGGTGAGACGGGGCTGGCTCATATCATCGCCCTGCAATGGCACTATTCCTTCGGCGATTGGACGAAGCCCGTACCGTTTTTCTCCGTGTATTTCGAGATGGCTAAGGAAATGCTCCCGCTAATGCAGTGGGACGCCCCCGAATCAACCACTCACTAGGCCCCCGCGAGGCGTGGGCGGCACATCCAAAGCGTTCGCGATCAGGACGGACGGCAGTTCACACTCCACGAACATGATCTGGCTCGGACAGAGCAGGATGAACTTGCCCTTATCCGGTTGACGAAGCATACCCACCTGTGCATACTGGTTGAGCATACGCTGCATCACAAGCATTTGCTGCTGTTCGAGTGTGATGTTGGGGTCGTTTACGTAGGGAGCAGTGATCTCTTGAGTTTCTGTCTCACCATCCACTCTGGTGATGAGGAACGTCAGTTTGATTTCCATAAAACCTCTAATTCATGCTAAGCTCGCAAGCCCCTCCAGCACAGGCGGGTTCATGCGTGCCCGTAGTCATGTCTTCTGTTTCGTAGCTGGGAAGAAGCGCCCAATCGAGGACGGGCATTTTCTCCCTGTGTTTTTGATACTCAGTTTCGGTGATTTCCGTGTTCGGGGCCTGCTTGTAGATGTGATCGGAGTGGGGCTGGAAGCTCACGCCGCCCATCACATCGAAGTGACCGTAGACCCAAGCACACACGTCTATCCACTCGTGCTGCCTCACATAAATTGTACATGAGGGGTTGTGCTCTGTCCAGTGCTGTTTGTACGTGAGGTACAATTCGAGTTGCTGGATTGCGTTGAGATCATTCCGGCAGAGGGTCGAGGCTGGAGCTTCCAACGGGAAGTAGAAGATATCCACATCGTTCGGCTTGTCTTTTTCGGGTTCGTTGACAACACCCATCGCCTTCAGGAACGTGCCTACCGGATTCTTCCTGTCCTCGCGGACGCCTCGCCAAATGTAACGCGAGTAGCGAGTGTGAATCCCGGGCGAACAATCGACAAGCTGACTCACGGTGCCGCTGGGTTTCACGCAGGTGATCGCTGCTGGCACAGGGATGCCGAGCTTGCCCGCCCACTCTGTGGCTACTTCGATGGAATACAAACGAAGCTCATCGAGCAGTGCTTCCAGTGCTGGGCCGTTCGTGCTCATCATCTGGTTGTCCATGATGCCAGTCAAACTGACGCCGAGGAGCCGCTCCTCCTCGGCGTTCTTTTGCCATTCCTTGCGTAAGTAGCGGAACTCAGTCAGCGTGGACTGAAGGCAGCCAAGAATGACAGCGCGGCGAATCTTTTGCTTGATGGTTTCTTTGGTGTCGTATGGACGGCAGACCACTTCGGTCAGGTTGCAGAAGCCTTTGGGACGCAGAAGAATTTCAGCGCACGGGTTCAATCCGAAATCGTAGTAATTCCCCTTCTCGTCTTTGACCGCACGGCGACCGTTCTTCGCCACGTGCTTGCGGGCACCCTCGCGGTTAAACAACCCACGCTCGCCAGACTTCGACTCGATCAGGGTGAGAAATTCCTTCATGAAAACTTCCACGTCGGGCTTTTCCGTGTAGGCAACGGAGTTGTTTGCAAGCCGACGCCACGGAGTTGCATCGTCATCATACCAACGCCCGTTCTTGGCGTTACGCATACGGTCATCACTCAGGTTTGAGAGCGAGATCATAGCCGACCGCCGCACGCCGCCACAGACCACCACGTCGGCGATCATGCACATTAAGTCGTGGCATTCCAATGAGTTAAGCCTACGACCAGCGGCGTTCTGAAAGACCTTTACGGTGAATCTGAAGAGCCTATCGAGGGGCTCCGGGCCGCTCGCTCGCCCGCCAAAAGTCTTCAGAATTGAGCCTGCGGGTCGCACGGCGGATAGGTCCCACGTAGGGATCAGTCCGCCGTACAGCAAGCTGATGAGTTGGCGAAGCGACGACGCCCACCCGATCTTGGAATCCCGAACCTTAATGATGGTGTCGGTGGGGTAAAAAATCTCGGCGATCTCGGGCAGTTTGTTGACGTGTTGGCGTTCAACGCTGAAGCCGACGCCAGTGCCGCACATACTGATGTACATCGCCTCGTCGAAAGCTCTAGGATCATCGACGTTGATATAGGAGCAATTGTAACCAGCGCAGTTGTCCTTCTCCAAAGCCTCGCCTGCGGTCATGAGGGCTCGCATGGACGGCATGACTTCCATGTCAAAGATGGCTCGCTCTAGTTCTGCGGCGGTTGCTTCGCGGTCGGGCTTGGGAATGCGGGGCGTGAAGAAGTTGATGTAGCGATGAACTGTTTCGTCCCAGTTTTCTCTTCGGTTTAGTTCTGGTATCCAGCGGGCATAGCGAGACTTATGAATATACTGTTGGTACGGCGTCATGAAGGTTCCTTACGAGGTCGGCTGCGGCTTAAAATTGTTTACTCGATGTATTAGCTTTCGAGATTGGGTGAACGGGTTCACAGGCGTTTTTCATTTAGCCTGTGTTAATGGGTTTTTCGTTGAGGCGTTTTTTCGTTTTCGCAGTGGTGTTGGGAAATTTATTCAATCTTCGGATTCAAGTCCAAGAAACGGGCTTTACCGGCCGCTGGGGTGACCAACGCTTCGATGCGGCGTCGAGTCCCCTCGGCGTAGAGGTTAGCAGCCTCAAGGTCTTCCTTCCTCAGGTTGCCTGCAATGCAGAATTGGCACTTGCCGCGAGCTTTGTAAATTGCGTTCAAGATGTTGTACGACTCCTCCATGCGGAACGGGGTTTTTCTAACCTTCTCGAATTCATCGATGATAACGGTGAAGAACACCTCGTCAGCGATCATCGCTTCAATCTTCCTTACGGTGAGGATGGGGATGGGACCGTCGTGGTACTTGAACCGTTCGATTTGATCCATCAACTCGGAAGCGTTCACGTAAATGACGGGTGTGTACCCCGGGACATACCTGCGTTGAGCATAGCCAAAGGAATTGGCGGGGTGACGAAACACCGCTTCGCGGAAGAGGGCGGACATGATGGTGCTCTTACCGCACCCACTCGGACCAAAGATAGCGAAACTACCTGCGGGGTCGCTCTGTACAAGTGCCAGTAGCTTCTGCTGGCGTTTATCAGCTAGAAAGGGCGTGACCATGGGGCTTGGCTTCAAATCCGCCAACACGTGGCGGTCAGGCTCCGAGATCGTGTCCAAGTAGTATTGCATCCTATCGTCAGCCATTAAATTTCCTCGTGTTCAACAGCGTTGGGAACGTGGACAATCCTCTTTTTCCTTCGCTCTTCCAAAAACTTGTACTTTTCATCACCCTTCATCTGCCCCTCGATAACTTCGAACTTCTTCACGAAAAATCCCATCACATCCAGTGTCCCTTTAGGGTTGTAGCCCGATATGACTCGGGCCCAAAACGGACTGTGGGTACAGCCATATTCCATAACTCGAAGAATTACATCGTAATCCCGATTGACAAGGAGCGGTTCCAGCTTAGCTGCCCATGTCCGCCCCGTGGAAACATCCACACCCGAGAGATTCAGGAAACCCGCGAACTTGACGGCTAACCTCTCGGCTGGGGTAAGAGGTCTTTTAACCGCTACTTTTTCGCAACGGCAAGGCAGGAACCCGCAGGTCTCGCACCATTTGTCGTTAAGCGTCATTTTTCCCCCTGAACCACATAAGGACTAATACCAACCCGCGAACTCGTGTAGGGGTGCTCGATGGTGGAACATTTAGAGCAGGGGTAGGTCCTGCACTTCTGCCATTGCTCAAAAGCCCCTCGGTCGGAGTCGGAGTCGAAACCCTTAAGCATGTCGTTCATGCTGAACCAACGGAACTTCCCCATTTTATGGGTCTGATTCCAATACCAAAATTCTTCAATGTCCCTGATGTTGAGGTTGCGGTCCTGAAGCAGGGTCAGGGCTTGGAACTGTCTCCTCAATTTAACGACAGGGGTGGATGGCATCAGGGCTAACAGGAATGCCAAAAACTCTTCCTTCGTTTCGTCCGAGAGCGAACTTGACGAGTCGGTGTCGTCGGGGGCGTTAGCCCCAGCATTACTCACTAACTCACTCACTCGTAACATTCCTTCACCCTGACATTCATTAGGGTCTTGTATTATTGACATTACTTCTGGGGCTATTTTTTGGCCCGCGTCGGGAACCCAATTTTCGGCCTGCGACGGGGGGGTAATAATCGGGCTACGGTGTTCGATGACACCGCAGTCCAATTTTTGGTCCTCGGTAGGCGTACCGTAGCCCAATTCTTGGTCTACGGGTCCTTCACCGAGACCCATATTTAGGTCCACGGTCGGGTCCTTACGGGAGACCAAAATTTGACTCGGAACCGAACCACGACGTACCTTAAAGACGGGGACGGAGAAATGTCCGTGTGGGGTTCTTTTCTTCCTCACCAGAACCAACCAACCGTTATCCGTCAGCCACTTACGGTTTGCTTTGATGGTGTTCCGACTTAGGTCACACTTTTCCATCAACGTCTCGATGCTAGGCCACGACTCTCGTCGATCCTTACCCTCACATTTATAGTGATACATCCAGATTTTGAACGCGGCTGGGGGCATGAGGAAACATTCCTCACGATCACTATAGAATGGTCGATACGGTCTACCCATTGTTAGCTCTCATCTTCCAACCCAACGTCGATGATTTCGCTTCTTGTGGTGGGAGTCGCCCCGGTGTGGGAGGTCTCGTCATCCGCCATGAACCGCTCTTTGGGGGTGTTATCTGAATTGGAATCTGAGCCAAGTTTTTGAACCACTCGACCAGACCCCGCAAGAATCTCCATGAGTGCCATAGGTGGGCGTTTACCTTTTCTCACCTTGAGAGTCTCCATGTAAAGCTCGAACTTCCATTTCATCGTTTCATCGGAATACACCGAAAAGATGTAATCCATATCGTGTTGATACTCGGAAAAATTGGCGATGGCGTTGAGATCGTAGAATGTGCTCACGCTTTTGTTCGCACTGCTACCCTCCCCTTTGGCGTCGTTTTCTTTCTCCGAAGCTGCTTTTTTCGCCGCTTTGTTCGCTTCACGGTTGACCTGCATTGGTGTCACGACCACAAGCCCTCGGCCGTTGTGGTAGTTACGAGTGAGAATCTGCGTCTTGTGGATGGTGTCTTTAGTTTCCTGATCGCGAAAGCGGGAATCCCCCACCGAAGCAAATCGGGCAAGATAGTCGATCACTGCAAACTGGTAGTTCCCTTGGTCGGCGAATGCCTCCAAGTAGCTGACGAATGCCTCGAACGAGTTGATGTTCACACTGGCTTGCACGTCGAGATGCCCCGGGAGATTGACGTTTGTTTTCATTTCCCGTAGGATGCGAGCCATGTGCGCTCGGACCTCGGGTGAGATTACGATACCCGACTCATCATCTCGTGCCAAATCCCAGTCCGACAATGAGGGTAGCTCGATGCCACAATCCTCGTAGTCTTCGTGTGAAGCGTGTAGGAACGCCATGAACTCCCAGATTTCGAGAGGCGCATGTTCGAAGCTGATGTAGAGCCCGTTAAACCCCTGCTTCAACCAATTGTAAACAATGGTGTTGAGGACGGTGGTCTTACCATCACCACTCATTCCGGCGATGCCGACAAAGCTTAGGTTTTGCGGTCCGATGATGCACGCTTTATCTACGTGGGGCATCAATGTTTTCATGCGGGTTGCGGTGGATTCTCCCACCAACCGCTTGTCTAGGGAGTCAGCAACACTGTCGATGTGTTCATGCAGCCAGCCAGACTCGATTTCGGTCTCGGTGTAGACATCATCCATGAGTGCTTTGAGCATCATGGCTTTTGCGTCTTTTGTTCCGCTGGGGTCCTTGAACTTCCCGACCTGCTTCGTCGGACCTGAGTTGACGATTCCCTCGAAGTGCTGTCCGAGGAAACGGTAATGATCTTTCTCAGCTTCCTTGATGACGTTTTCGATCAGGATGTTGATGTCGGAGATGGACTTCAAGCGGGTCTCGTCGATGTCGTTCAGGCCTTTAAGCGCGGCGACTAAAGTCTCCGACCAACCCATTCGAAGCTCGTGTTCTTCGGATGTTTTTACGAAATCGCGGAGAGCGTTTTTGTTTGGTGGGAGTTGGTGAAAGCGTTCCGAGTATTGGATGATGATGTCGAGAATCTTGTAGCACTCGTCATCGTCCTGTTTTGTCCAGTTGCAAATTTTCTTTAGAGGTTTAATGTTTTTGCGGAGGGTATCGAGCAGGGATTGATCCCCAGAGAGAAGGCGGTATACCAATACGTCGATTTTTACTTCGTTCACAAACACGTCCTTTTACAACCGAATTTAGCGGTTTCGGGTTTTTAGCGAGAACACCGTCCTTTTTCGAAAAAGTGGGGGTGGAAAGGGACGGTAACCACCCCCCACGAACTCGGTCATCAACCATCAGACCGAGACGCATGTACTTGCTTAATACCAGCTTTTCGGAGCAAGTTCGGCGTATTAAACTACTGGTGATGATTTCACCCATTTGCGCTTTGCGTTTGAAAGGTATATGGACAACACAGTCGAGGTCAAGGTTCTCAAGTACCAGTTCTGGTTCCGGCCTATTCACTGGCGTGAAGAATTCGGGATCAAAGCAGACCCCAAACTCGACCGCAGGAGACAACTCCTCGCCTACGCTTTAGCGGAGATATCCGTAGCGAAAACCAGATTGAAAATCAACAACATGGCAGAAGCGATCAAGGTGTTCGCCGCCATCCCGGTATCGATCATCGACCGCATTTTTACGGTGTACAAAGGCAGCCTACCAGCCCCTTGCATTTTCAAAACCATGGGGTTGTACAGAGCCCCGGAGCCTCTCAAATATTCCCGTCGCGTCGAGCAGGAAATTAGAAATCAAGAAGACGAGGCGTTCCGTCGTGCCGAAGAGTTGCTCGAAAATAAATATGGTAAGGAAGAACTTCGGGAGACCCGGGAGCTTGAGGCGGCGATCTTGAAGGGGTCGAAGCTGCGCGGAGCTACGAGAGCCACACCCGATCCTAGCGACGAGGAAATCAATGGCCGCCGAAAAGGTTAACCGAGCGGTGATGGGGGGTCAGTTTGAAGCCGCCCCCAAACGCCGACCACCAAACCTGCGCCGTTCCTTGCCCACGGGTAAGGAGATGCTGGATCGAATTCAGAGCGGGGAGTATAAGCCCGCCCCCACGGAATATCTTGACGCCGTGCGAAAGCAGGTGTCGGAAAATATCGAAGAGCTTCTTGAGATGGGGGCCCGCATACGCCCCTTGATGAACGGGGATAGACAAATCGGTTGGGTGAGGGGGGTCCACCCATCGGAGCGCAAGCAGCTTAAACGCTGGATCAAGAACCCAGACGATTTCATCCTCAACATGATCCTGTTGGGCACCTCCTTCTCTGCCCCGGAGGTCGAGATGATGTCTTCCGTTGAGGTGTATGAGTTGATCGAGATCATCCGTAAGATGACCGATTACGACATGTCCCTATCGCCGTACATATCCGCGTTTTCTTGCACTCAGATGTCGGAGACCTTGTGGTTTAGCAAAGGGGTAAAGCTCACCAACTACGAAAACCGAACAATAACCATGCCCGATGGCAAGCGGATACAAATCGCCAACCCACCCGATCAGGTGCGAACGTGGGCGAGCCTCTGTACCTACCGTGAGCAAGCGAAGAAGCGGCTGGATGAGAACTGGAATGCCGTGCTCATCGTCCGCCCACAAGTGGGTAAGGGTGCCGAGCCAGTAGTGGCGGACCTGAAGCGTGTCGCCCGAACTTTGGAAACGGACTCCATGGACCCGTGGGCTCGAATCGTCAAGAACGAAGAGAAGAAAACGGACGATGGGTGGGCGCACGGCGGCGGTTCGTCAATGGAAGAGTTGCTGCGAGAAATGAACGCCATGATTAGGGGCGACAAACACGAAAGGGTTATGGACGCATGGGGGGTACAGATGGAAGCTGAAGAGGAAAAACGACTGAAGAAGATCGACGAGGTTCGTAAGGAGCGCAACACTACCGGACGCGCTGGTGTAGTTGACGAGCGTGTGGAGTATTTCACCGAAGCGGAGATGCGCGAACGTCAGGCCGCCCTCAAAGCGGGGAAACTACCCCCAGTCAAAGAGCGCATCAAGGAGCGCGAACGCCGGGAAACTGTTGAAACCAATGTTTCTAAGCTCCGTAGGTACAGAAATTAAACAGCGATTCTCAAGTTTCAACCTGCGGGTTGGATTATCAGGAGGCAGTCATGCCAACGAGCAAATGTACGGTCACGCAGGACGATGGGTGGGGTCACGCCCTCGAAAGCACGACAGTCAAGGAGGACCTGAAGGAGCTTCAGGGCTACCTTGACGGCACGGATAAGCACGAGCAGGTGATGCAGAAGCTCGAAGAGCAAGTCCAAAATCAAAACTCGACTAACCAGTCGAATAACCAGTAACTTAGGAGCGTTTTGTGGAAGAGCAAATTAAGCAACAGGCTGAGCAAGTCACACAAGCACAGGCCGAAATTGTCTCTCATTCAGAAGAAAGTCTTCTTTCTTTGGACGATATCGTCGCTGATCTAAAAGGGTTCGGGATCGAGGACCTCGAAGAGATCATCACGATCAAGATGAAGAACGGCAAGAAGGTCGATCTTCGCGTCTCAAACATCCCAACGACCGACGAAATGCAGTCGTTGCTGGCGGTGGAGGGGCAAAAGGGCTACATCTGGGTCAAGTCGGTGAAGATCGAAATTCTGTCCCGAGCCATTTCTTGGGTCAATGGAAGAAGCCTTCGCAACCTGACGCCCGAACAGCGGCTCGTAACCGACCCGACCGCCAAAGACGACGATGGAAAGCCGATCAAGGCGATCCGGGATATTCAGGTCGTCTTCCGAAACCTTCTTAAGGGGTGGGGGGAAGAAATCGTTGAAGTTCTCTGGAAGATTCTCATGACTCACTCTCAGAGCATTGAGGATCGATTGAAGTTGAGCTTGCCGGAATCCGCTCTCATGACCGAAGTCGAGTCTCGCCTGATGGAACAAGCGCGACAGCAGATCGACGCGGCGACAGAGCAGATCATCCAAGAGTCCGTGGCGAAGCTATACGACCCAGAGATTGACGGGGCGCTTCCCACTGAAGAAAAGAAGTAAGTAAATGGGTGGATTCGGTGGAGTACCTCCGGGCGGTGGTGGTGCCCCTCCAGCAGGAGGGGGCGGGAATCCTCCGTCTGAATTTAACGTCATGCGCGACTTGGGTGATTCAATTGAATCATCGAACGCCGCCAAAGTCTTAGACAAGATCGCTCAGGGTCTTGACACATTGGGTCTGAAGGTAGAGACCGCCGACAAGAAAATCCTAAAATTCAGGGACAACCTACGCGGCAGTATCCTCATTGCCGACAATACCACCGAAGCCTTGAAGGTGATGAGCGATCAGACGAAGGAACTCGCCAGAAACTTCGCCCAAAACAAGGGGCTGGGCGCTGCTAAGACGGCATATCAGGGTTTGATCCTGAACCTCCGAGAGATGGCCGTTCGAAACAAAGAAAACTCAAAACTGGTTGCTGGGTTTAATCGCCAGATTGCCAATCTGACAGCGGCAGAACAGCGGTTGTCCAAAGTAACCGAACAATACGGCGACAAGGCCGAGGAAGTATTCAAGGCTGCGGACGGTTGGGTAGAGGTTACAAAAAACATCGCGGCGGCAGCGAAGGAAACGACCCGTTTAGGCGCGGCTGTCAGCAATCTGAAAATGGGTAAGATCGGCACATACGTTGGAGACACAAGGAAAGCTCTGATCGACGCGGGCATCATGAAAGCGGGTAGATTCGAGAAGTGGACGGCTATGGGCGAGGCGGGAATTAAGTTGAAAGAGGCCGCCAAAGCAAAGCGAGAAGCAAACCGTGGCGACTTCATGGGCAGACGCGACATGGCTCGGGCAGCGGTGGAGGACTTGGAGAAGAAGGGTCATATCAAGTTGGCGCGTTCCGCCGATGGTGGCGTCGATTGGGCAAAGATGGCGTCGGATCGTAAGAAAATGGCGAAGGCAGGCGGTGCGGGTGGGACGGGAGACTTGGGGACCACGATGAACCTGCTTCAACAAGCGGGCGCAGCCCCCAAGGGTGGTCTCATGGGGAAGCTAACTGGCGGCGGCGGGCTCGTAGAGAGCGCGGTAGGTACGGGAGCGGAGTTGGCAGGTAAGTTCGCCCTCCCTCTGGCGATTGCCGAAGCGGTCAAGGACTTGATCGTGGCTCTCATCGACAAGAATGCCGAGATGAACAAGCAAGCGGAAACGCTGTCAGGCGGCGGTCTGCTCGCGGGCGCTGGTGGACCGGGCGGCAAGTCCGCTGCGGATACATTCCTCGCGGCTCGTTCGAATTTGATGCCAGCTTATGGCGTCAGTGCTCTAGGGCTCAATTACGACCGAAACATCAAGATGGCGCAGTCGGTTATCGAATCTGGTTACGGCATAGAAGAAATCGGGCAAGGCGGGGTGTTTGGGGATAAGAAGGGAGACTTCGCTCCGGGAACTTTCGGCGAAGTCCAGAAGATGGCCGCTACAACGGGACGTGTGTCAGGCATGGGCGATGCGTCGTCGGTTCAGATGGGCATGAAGTTGCTCACACAGTACCGCGAGTCGATGGAGGGTATGAACACCTTCATGGTGAACATCAATAAAGATTTTCGCATGGCTGGACTTTCCGTAGCAAAGTACGTTTCGATTCTTGAAGAAGTCACGGGACAGTTTGACCGTATGAATAAGTCCATCGATCAGACCTCGGGAGTCTTGCGTGCCCTCAGCATGACCGGACGTAGCACAGCGGAAGACCTTCAAGCAAACATGAAGATGATTCTTGGTGATCCTAAACGCGACGTGGGTATGCAGATATTCCTCAACTCCATGATGAAGCAGCCCGGAGAGGGCGGCGGTCCAAGTCAGGCGGCTGTGAGTGCCAAACAGCAAAACGACATTGCAGACCGACAGGCAACCAACGCTTTCAAAGCCTTGGCTGGACCGGGTGGTCTCGGTATGGATTTGGACAAGGACACTGTTAAGTCAATGCTGCAACAGCCGGGTGGTCGCGAACAATTGAATACGATGATAACGACCTTCCAAGCCAACCACCCCGGAGTTGACGCTAGGAAATTTATTTCCGCTCAAGGGGCTCTCAGCACCGCAGCGGTTGAGACGCAAAGAGCACAGGCGTTGGATCAGTGGTCGAAGGGAAAGATATCGGATGTCGAAATGCAAGCCATTACGACAGGTCTCGGAAAGAGTCCACAGTCTCAGGCAAATGAGAACTTGGCGTCCGCAAAAATGGTCATGAAGTTGGCGGGTATCAATCCCAACAAGTTGTACGAGGAAGGCGGGGCAGCGAATACCCAGTTGTTCGAGCAGGCATCGACGATGGCTGGTCTTTCTCCCACGTTCCTTCGCGATCAGCAGTTGCAATTACAGCAACAGGGTCAGGCTAGGTACAAGGTCGCACTGAGCACCCCCGAGCAGTCGGAAGCCGTATTTAATGCGTTCAAGGATAAGCTCGGGCCGGGCGCTGAGCTACAAAAGAAATCTGACGGAACGATGGAAACTTACAAGGAAGCCCTCGAACGGTGGACTAAGGAGAAAACGGCGGGCGGCTTCGGTGGAAAGTTCCAAGCACTCCTCCGAGGTCAGGACGAGGGGATTGAGGCGGCGTACTCCACAAACGATACTCTCGCAAAGGGGATGGACGACGACAAATTAAAGGCGGAAAAAGATCGTATTGAAGAAGCCGCACGCTCGGCTGGCAGAGTGACGCAAACCACGGCAGACATTTTTGCCAATGCATTTAGCTACTACTTCACTGAGGTGGTGAACGTCCTCGAAAAAATTCGGTTGTACTTCGCCCACTCGAAGTGGTTCGGCGGCGTGTCGGAAGATATGGAGCTTGAGGGCGCGGCATCAGTTAAAAAGGATTTGGCTAAGCTCAACCAAGCCGCTGCCGACAACGATCTCCGAATCGCGGACATTAACAGGCAACTTGAGGGGGTCGATCCAAATGATACCCAGAAGAAGGCCGATCTCGAAAAACAACTAAGGGATGAGCAGTCTAAGAAAGAGGCGTTGGCGACGAGGACAAAGTTTGGCGCAGGTTCCGGGTTGTCTCAATACGACGCGGCTAACTTGGCGGACATAGCAAGGGGAGAAATCCAAGGCGGACAGCAACCCCTCACCGACGCGCTAAAGGAAATGAATGACCAGATGGACACGGCGGGAGATTTCGTCTTAACCCCCGACCAATACGTTCAGCAACAGAAGATGCTCGAAGCGTCTGGAGCCAAGTTGGGCGGTCCGGTAACCGCGAACAATGATGCACAGGGTGCCCCAGTTAGCTACACCGTTCACATCACGCAGTATTCTCACGATACGAACATGCAGACGGGGACGTTGGACGACACTCGGAAGGCGGTGGAAACAGGTGCACCGTCACCGACAGCAGCGCCGACGACTGTTCGAGGGCGACGGATTCCCACCGCACCGCCGAATGGTTAAATAAATGCCGATTCTATCTTCCAACCCGATTGTGGTCTCTCTCGCTAATGCTATTGCTTTGGCGAACGGGTACAACGTTGTGGGCTCCATACCGAACTCTAACAACAATCCGGGCAACTTGAAAAACGGCGATGTGGGTTTTGGTGTGGACAGCATGGGAAATACCATCTATGGGACGCCTCAAATGGGGAATGCGGCATTGCAAGCTCAAGCCGCCCACATCCTGAATGGGGATAACAGCACTTTCAGTTACAATCCCAACAAGACTCCGCTGAGCGTCATAGGACCGATCCTCGTGCCGAATGACACGACTTGGATAAAGAACGTCGCGGCGTCACTGGGCGTTAATCCATCCACGAGACTCGGGATGATCGCCAGTGGAGCCGTCCTCGTCACCCCCGCTCTTCAGATTCTACCAGCCAATAAGCTGACGCTACAGGGAACCCTGCCGGGACAAGTACAGCCGACCGACGCAGCTTCGGCGGGCAACACCGTGCCCGCCCCGCTCGGCTTCAACGTCGGTGCTGCAACGCCCGTCGCAGGTGCGACCGTTTATAGTCCGCAGGCCGTGCAAGCCACTGCCATTTCTCAGAATCTTCAGATCACCGATGCCAGCATGAGCGCGATTCCGTGGTACAGCGATTACAACTTGCTCACGGGCAACCAGCGCGTTCGCAACAGCACGGGCAATTTGGCTAACGGGAGGCTCGTACTCCCCGTGTCGTTTCAAGTTTATTTGAGCCAGTCAAGCAACTCCCTGTTGCTGAACCCCACCACACTTAGTCCAATCACGGTGCAGTTGAACGCCTCGTTGACGAACTACAACATTCTGAGCAAGCACATCTTCAATCGCCAGCCCACGCGCACGGGAATGCACATCACTTTTTGGGGTATGGCTGCCGACACCATCACTGGGACGGCTTCCACGGGCGTTTTCATGAATCAGTTCGGAATCACGGACTATTTCAGCACCGCCAACACCACAGATGACATCGCCACGAAGGTCGGCATGGCGTTTAGCAACGACCCCGATGTGGAGATGGCGGTTGCACAGAACCCAGAAGCGTATCGTGTGGCGGCTCAAGACGCTTTCGTCGAGTTCCTGAAGCTGTTCCAGATGAACGGCAACGTGTGGTACACGGGAGCCACGACGACCGACTCCAACCAGTTGAGTCAATCGCAGGTCGCACCCGCCGTGTGGCAGACAAATTCGGGCGCTACCAACTTTCAACAGAACTCCAAAAACAACGAAGTACGTTCCAAGGGGTACGTTGTGATGGCGTTCAGAAACAATTTGTACCAAGGGTACTTTAAGTCGCTTTCTTGGACGATGGATGCCGAGAAGCCGTTTCAGTGGAACTTCAACTTTGTGTTCCAAGTAGAACTCACGCTCACGGCGTACTACATCCCGTCCGCACCAGCGGTTCCCACACTGACGAATGCTCCGTTAAACAGCCGCCAAACGCCATCACTAGCGTTGCCGAGCCCCGCACCTCCGGGTCCGTCAACAGGATCATAACATGCCAAATCCAAACGACATTAGCGACGTACAGACGCAGGCTGCGGGCGGTAACACCAGCAACTCGGCGAAGACGCTCCCCATTCGCGGTGAGAAGCGCATCCTCCCTGTCCCAATAAATCCGAGCGCGATGAGCGATCAGTTCGAGCAGCTTTATGACCAATCAGGCATGGATTCGCCTGAGGATAAGGGGTACGCAAATACAGGTCGTACTGAGCTTGTCCAGTATGACGATTTTTATGTTCACGCTGCGTTACGCCCGTATGTGGATTACGTGACGATTCGCATTCTCAATCGCGGTCAGTCGGCGTCGGGGACACCAGACTCATCCACAAACGCGACCTATCGGTTTCTCATCAACCCGAGCGAGGTTCAGGTCAGTCGCTCAACGCTGGACGCACAGGCGTTCGCTCGTTCCGGCTGGCAGTTCGGTATCTGGGGTGAGGATTCCGTCCAGATCACGCTCCACGGAAAGACGGCGGGTCAATACTGGGCGTTTGGAATCACGGATCGGTATCAGCAGTACAGTCAATCTTACCGCAATCTGGAACAGCTTCAGATAGTTTTCGAGAACAACGGTTACTGGTTCGAGGGCGAGCAGGCGAATGAGGGACCACTGGCCGCTAATTTCGCACGCCGCCGTATCAAGATGCATCAGGACGTGGAACTCACAGTTGGAAACTTTGTTTGGTACGGCATGTTTGAGCAACTAGAGATTTCTCAGAACGCCGACGCACCGTTTCTTGCAGATTTTAATCTCACGTTTATTGCGTGGAAGGAGCGTTTCCGCCCCACCTCGCCGTACAACAACCAGATCAAGAACGACGTGCAACGTGGGAACGCATATTCTGCCTACCAAAAAGCTATCGACCCTCAGGTGCTCGCACAGGGATTGCCAGCTTCGTCCCGCCTACCGTCGTCATTGGACAACGTGGTAGGCTTGGCACCGCCTCCGACCACTAACGTAAATCCGAACACACCATCGGTAACCACCGCCCAAACCGTGCCCGCGTTGCCGTCTGCGTCTCCGAACACATCCGATTACACACCGACGAGCGTGCCCTCCACTGGCGGTGCTCCGGGCGCTGCGCCAGTCTCGATCTTGAACACCCCCACTCCATCTCCGACCTTTGGGAGTAAATAATGCCTCTTACACCAGAGCAGCAGGCTATCATCGATTCGACGGGTCCTGTGCAGACGACAACATCGGAGCTTCCGAACGCGATTACTCCGTCCAGTAATTCCCCCGCAGGAACGGCGGGGACGATCACGCCTCCTCCCACGGGATCGGTGATTCGCAATATCTCGCAGACAGTTCAAGAGCGCGAGATCATCAAGACGGCCCCTGATCTACTCGTCTACTTTGAGGGGTTCCCATACCTGATTAACTACTTCATCGGCGACCCCGACACGAACAACCCGTACACCGTCGTGGGGTTCAATGATTACGTCACCGCCTTTAGTGCCGGGTACGACACGGAGAATCTGGTCCCGTCCGCCTCCATTCAAATCAACGTGCCGAATCATGCTAAGCACCTCTTCCAGATGCCGGGGGGAAACAACCTCATCCAGACGATGATGCAGGTGCAGGTTTTCGCAAAGGGGTACTATTTCGGAAACGATGGTTCCACGCTTCTTCGCCGAGTGTTTAAGGGGATGGTCAGCCACATCTCCGTGACCGATGACGGCAAGATGCTCGCGATCCAAGTGCAGTGTAACGGCACGCTTCACATGCTCGAATTGATGCAGGTGGAGTTAGCTCCCGCTGCGATCTCGAACTCTCCGATGGGAATGGTGCCCACAAAGACGAACTTGGCGTACTGTAATCCCTACCTGATGATTATCGACATGTTCATTCGGAGACTTTCAACGGAAGGTTTCTACGTTCACACGGTCAACCAGAACAGTCCCGGATTCGGCCCACTGATAAAAGACCCAACGGACGCATACCATGACGCCGTGGTGCAGGGCTACGCACCGAAGTGGCAGCAAATTCTGGAAAACATTCAGAAGGACGTGCATCTTTACGGAGTTATCTACAAGGATGCGGGCGTGACTAATACGCTGGCTCTGACCAACATTTCGGATGTCCAAGGCACGCAGGACCAAAACAAACGATCCGCCAGCGACAACAAGTACCCTACGGATAGTGAAGCCGCACAACTCGCGCACTTCTCGTTGTCCGCAGGCATCGGCGGCTCTAACACCCCATTTCCTGCCATTCGTCAATACCTGCCAGACATGGAAATTGCGTCAGTTCAGCTTTTGAACAGCAAGATCGTCAACCGTCTCGACGAGGTTCGTCAGGTTGTCCACACCCTTCTGTACGAGGGGTATCAGGATGTCGATGGTAAGATCATCTTCAAACCACCGCTCTACAATCTGGATGTAACGAACATCGGCACTTCGACCAACACTACGCCCGCAGCGAGCAGCGGCAGTGCGGGAAACACGATTCCTAACTCGGGTACGAAGGCAACCCCCAGTGTGGGCGTCAACCCGACAAACTCCATAACCGAAATCAATGCCACGAACAACCCGTTCGTCTTCTACTTGTCGGAAATCATCAACGAGCAAGAAACCGAAGATCAAGCGGCTGTTCGTACCACTCGTATGACGGTAAGGGGTAATTACTGCCCGTCATTTCAGTTCGGCGGGAACGAGGATTTCCTTGAGACCGTAGAATACATCGACATCCCGAAGTTGCAGAAATTTGGTCTTCGCGAGGAACCTACGCGATCTGTCGGTTGGTTCCGCGACGGGGACAAGTGGGGTTTGTTCGCGTATGCGGCGGCGGAAACAGTCCGTGCCAATCGTGGATACCGCACGTACACCTGCACGATCCCTCTGCGGCCAGAACTCAAACTGGGGTTCCCTGTGTTTTTGCCGCACCGAGACATGTACGGCTACATCAAGTCGATTCAGATTCAGTATAGTCAGGGCGGACAGGCAACCATGTCGGTAACCCTCGACGCTCTCCGTCGCAGACCGTTGATTCCGACCCAAAGCACGAATTCAAAGGGAGCCCCGATATCCGTCTTTGCAAGTCAGCCTAATCTGGTTTTCCAATGGACGAGCGCACCCCCGCCGCCAACCTCGGGTCAGTCAGCCAACACAACGTCAAATTCTACGTACCCGCAAGGAAGCCAACTCGCCCTCGGTTCATCCCAGTCGAGCCCGTTTACCTCTTTGAGCGCAAACTCGTCTAACGCTTGTCTTGTTCCGTCATCGCCAAATTCCCCAGCGAACCCCGTGGGTACTCCAGCTTCGCTTCCAACGACACCGGACCAAGCACCGACCACCCAAGAATTGGCCTTGCTCAAACTTCAACAGACCAAGATAGGAAGCTCGTGGGGGACAGAAACGGACAGTGCGACCGCCTGCTTCCGCATCCAAAACGACACCTACGGCGCGTATGAAATGCCGACAACGGCTGAAGCCGCTCAGGGTAAGCAGGGAAATTACGGTCAGCCGAACGTGCCGAACTCACAGACTAATCAAAAAGGCGTGTTTGTAAGCCAGCGAATCGTGGACTCTGGGTACTACCACGACATCCGCCGCACGATGCCATTCACAGACGCCAAGGGCTACGAGGTCGTCTCACCGTTTCCATGGGGACGCTACATCACCTTGCGTCAAGCATTCAAAGAATTCACTCAAGAGGGGTACATTATTCCCCCAACTCAACCCTCTTCAGACACTTACGTCCCACCGGATATGGTGCAGGCGCTTCTCGCTGCGGGGTTGGCTACGCCCACAGGTCAGGGCGATACGGTCACTCAGTTGCAAACGGCAATGAACCTGACGGCGGTGTCGCCCGATACCACCATCATCGTCCTCAACTACTCTGGCGGGCAAAGCAGCCCGTCCGATTCCAGCTTGGTGACGACTGCTCAGCCCGATGTCAACTCGGCTATCCAGAAACTTCAGGGCACCATCACCAACACCCAGCAGGCAATCGCCGTATTAGTAAGTGGGTCTATTTCTCCGACGCAAGCGACGATGGAAGCACTGGCGGACAGCCAAACGCCCGATCCAACTGCAAATATAGGGCTTACATCTAGTCCTTCGTCACCGCCAAAGGATTTGTACCCGACCACGAACCAGCAGGGAACTAAGTAATGAATTACGTTCAGGACAACTCGAACCTCTATTCCCCGGGCCCATTAAAGCGGGGACGCGCACAGATGACGTATGAGCTTTTCATCGGTCGCGTGCTCTCGGTTGACCAAGAGCGCATGGTTCTGACGCTTGAAGATATCCGTGACCAGACCCCGTACAAGGAAGTCAGCCTGTTCCCGAGTGAGCATTCCTCCGTCGAGGGAACGGTCATCCACATGCCCGAGCAGTTCTCGACATGCGTGGCGTGCCACACCGTATACAATCAGGGGTTCAGTGAAGTCACCATCATAAGCTGGATTACCAGTCACGCCACAAAAGCGTTGGACGCCATCGCCACTCGCCCGGTCTCGGGCTCAGTGATTCAGGGAAAGTCCGACCGTCTGCGCGGCACCTATCGAAAGGCATATCCGGGACAAAAGACCGCCTCCTACACTGGCGGCTACACGGAGAAGATCGATACAGGCTGGGATCGCGGCGGATATGACTTCAGTCGTGATCGATTGGACCCAGAACGTCGGCAATGGACTCAGATCACGGGTCGGCACGTCGGGTATTCCGACGCGGGCGTGTCCTTCCGTGGCACAGTGAATCGTCCGAATGCAAGCAACATCATTTCCGCCGTACTCCCCGATGGGACTTACCAGTGGGTGTACTATCTTGCTCCCGGGTCGCAGCCGACTGACCGTTACGTGTCGGGCAAGTCTGACGTAATTCCATTCGTTGAAAACACGGAACTCACGCAGGAGTTTGCCCTCGATTACCCGCTGCCAGCGGAACTTCTTCAGACCGATCTGTTCGACCAACTTCTCGGAACTACCCAGTCGCCATGGACTCGCACATCCGTTGGTGCTCTCCCCGTAACGCAAGCGGTAGCCCCGGTCCCCAGTGCTGCCGCCCCTAACGCTACCGCCGCTATCGTTCCGAACGTTCTGGCTGATAATCAGACGTACCTCATTAAGCAGGGTGTTGACCACCCGTATGACACCACAGCGACACCAGTTGGTCCGACTCTGAATGAGGGACCCACTCCGCAACGTCGAGCGTTTATTATTGAGAAGGTCGCAGGCACGCTCGTCGGCTACAACCGCTTCGACAAGGGAACCTACGGACATGTGCTTAAGCCCGTCCTATTCCCGTACACATCACAAGGCCGCTTCGGTGCGGATGTGGATTCGAGCTATCTGGCAGTGGGGGATTCACCTAACCATGCTGAAGCTCGGCTTGCAGCCTCGGCTCTCGCAATCCGATTCCCGCATGAGTACAACACGACTCGCCTCGATGTGACTAAAGAGGGATTCACGAGCATGGAGATTGGTTCCACCCTTCCTAAGGAGAACAACCAATTCGGCGGCGGTTATGAGCACCCACATGGTGCGGGTCGTTCGCTGGAAGCTCATTTCGTGGGCAGTGTCAAGGCGGTCATCGGTAAGAATCGCGACGAGGAAGAAGCCATCGATCTTCAGGCGTTGGGACAAGTGGTTGTGCGCCTCGGAGCGGACGATCAGGGGTTGCCCGACGCTCGCCGCAGTGTACAGACTCAGATTCGTAGCAAATCCGATGCCCCAGCAAGCCGAACGTTGCAATACTGGGACTCTAACCATCTTGGATTGAAGGTCGCGGGAGATTCAGGCGTCAACGCCATGGGCTACAACAAGACTGGAGCCGAAAGCATTTCGCTTCAGGCGGCATTCGACGGTGCGGCTGTTGTCCGCCTCGGTGCTCGTAACCCAGCGGCACTACGCCGCCATCTGATGAATGGCTACATTGATGGCCCGGGCGTTCAAGCATGGAGCGTGGGAGATTCAGGTCGTATGGATTCTCATTCTCCGGGTCGTCCGAATTACGGAGGAGGAGACAGCAAGTATTCCTTCCACGACATGACAACCGCAGGTGCACCGACCTTGAACATGCTGCCGTACAACACGGCAGCATACAATGCACTCGGTACGCCAATCCCCATCAATCCGAATATAACGCCGCAGACGACGGCAATGGATCAGCACGGACTGTCGTTTGATTTTCACTCGGTACGAGACCTGTTGGTTCGCGTGGGGAAAAACCCAAGTTCTGGGCAGTCCATATTGATTGATTCGGCTGGCGGTTTGGTTGCAACTCTCGGGAAGGACAACCAAGGACGCTCGATCACGGCATCGTTTGACGGTGGGGTGCAGATCACCATTGCGGCAAACAACAGCGGCAAAGCCCTTCAGATCGAGCTTTTGGGTGATGTTGACATCGTACACGAAGGCAACTTGCAGTACCTATGCACGGGCGATTTCGTCACGGAATGCACCACGTGGAACCATGTCAGCAAGACCGACACGGTATTTACGCAACAGAAAATGGTTCAAGCGTCTAACGCACGCCATACAATAGAGGCTCCCGATATCGTGCATAACCAAGGAACTCAGGTTTCAGCACCCGGGGGAGAGAATAGCTAATGGGAAGTGCACCTTCAGGCAGTCTTTTTCCGATCTTAACACCGGGGGCAATTGTCCGCCACACCCCTGCTGGCGATCCCACCATCGAGCAATACTACCACCAAGCGATGGAAGATGGGCGCTTGCTCGAAGCCTGCGTTGGGGATGCCAACAACTGGCTCCTCGAAATGAAGATGCGGATCACCAAGGATATCAACACTTGGTTGAGCATGAACCAACTCGCCGTGGATGGTCAGCTTGGTCACAGACCCCGAGTGCCGAAGTACATCGCGGATTCAATTCAGTTGTTGCATACCGTTAGCCAGTACCAGAAGGAGTTGGCGGGCGTTGCTACGGCTCTCAACCAGAACATCACGCTGCTGCTGACGATGAAAAACACCTTGACGGGATACGTTCAATCGACCTTGAACGCTCTTGCAAATCTGTTGAATAACATCTGTAATTGGAATCTTCCGAAGATACCATCCCTTCCAGTTTTGCTTGCCAGTGGGCACTTCAATTGGAACGGGTTTCAGTTTTCACCGTTGCAGGGGTTTGCTAAATCCATCGGCAACTTGCCAAATCTCAACTTCAATTTCTCGTTCAGCCAGTGCAACCTTTTGAGTTTGGGTGCCAACCCCACTACTCAGCCGTCCTCGATCACCACGTTGGGCGGACTGACCATCAACCCGTCAGGATTGTTCACCCCGCCGCTCGGCGGCACCATAGCGACTGGAACCGAAACTCCAGCGCAAATGCAAGCGATCACCACGCCTCCAATCTACGGGCCTACATTCAATCCAAACTCCTCTATGTTGGGCGCGGTTCCCGATCCCCACACAATCATCGACAACTACCAGATGCCGCCCGCCACATATCAGAGCAACATCGTGAGTATCGTGCCCGCTCTCCGTGGCGACACCATAGAACCGACTGATCCCGACTACGCTAATCCGAATCTGACGGTTCGACAGGCGAAGCTTCGCCAAGACTTGGTGCATTACATCACGCTTGAACAGGTGGTCGCGTCGAACTATGACCCGTTCATCACATCCGCGTGGTTGTTCTACTTGCAAATCTGCCGCACTGGGCGCGGCGGTAACTGGATTACGAATTTCCAAGCGGCCTACAATCAGTACATCGTGCCGTCTCTCACTTCACTGGCAAACAATCCCGTTCCGTGGAACAATGTCCTCGGCAGTCTCGGTGATTTTTATGAGGGTGCGTGGCTCGTTGGAACAAACTATTTAGCTGGAGATGTGGTTGTCTATAACAGCACGTTCTACATCGCACTCGTCGCAAACACTGGGTTTGAACCCGATACCAACCCCGCCACTTGGCAAACCCCCATTCCCACGGACATCGTGTACCAGAACACGCCCACGGACATACCGCTGATCGATGTGCTCACCGCCGCAGGCGCGGGTACGCAAGCTCAACTGAACATTCTGTGGAAGCTGAGCTACGTTGAGGCGTCCTTGCTGGGTTACACTCGGACGACGCTCTGGGATGGCGGTGGGGATTCGAACTACCTTTCGGGATTCACTGGAACTGATTTGGATTACGAGCCCACGGCTATCGTTACCACAAATACGACAAGCGAAATTCTGGGATCAGGTACGGCAGCGTACCCCGTGTCCGTCATCATTCCAACCGCAATCAAGGTGATCTTTGATGAAGTTGTGGCACAAGCGACTCTCAACATTGCGAATGACATAACGTATCAGTCGCCCTACCCGAAATTCAAGTACGTTTACGATCAGTTCGCCGAGGCTACACTCGTAGACAGATTCACGCAATTCTGGCGGACTTTCAACTACAATTTATTGGTGCTGCTGGCTCAAGACCCATACCTCGTGTCGTTCGTGGTAACGTATGAAGGGGCGCTGGACTCCGCGATTGACCCGTTGGGTGACCCCACAGACTACAACGCCGTATCAGCGGATGCCGCGAGTCGCAACCGTGGTTGGACGCCCGGAACCCCGCTGTTGAATATCCCGACCGCACCCATCGTTGCATACGTCAATTCCACCCCGCCGACCAGTGCGAACAACGGCTGGCTTTCGCCGACCCAATTTGATGCTAACGCATTCTTGATGCGTCCCGACGTTCAGGCACTTCCGATTCCAACGCAGTTAGCCATGCTGCGGACGAACATTAGCTATGCGGGGCTGAGCCTCTTCCTACAACAGGCGATCACGGGGTTCAACACCGCGATTACCAACGCCCAAAACGCCATTGCATCGGCATCGCAGTTGGGGTTCTATGTGAGCGCCAATGGTCAAACAGTTACGTCCCCCGTGCCAGTAGTTTTTACAACCACAGGAGCCAACAATTTTGACATGAGTGGGTACGTCACAGGCCCGTCCACGTTTACCATTCAGAACGCAGGAAACTTCGCGGGATACGGTGAGATTGACTGGGATGTGACTACGGCGGGTTCTTTTACCATCACGGTGACTCAGAATGGCATTCCGATTTCTACCACAACGTCAGACCTCGTGGTTGGATCACCAGAAGCCATGCAGTTCTCGTTCACAGGAAATTTCGCGATAGGGGACGTTATACAGGTGATTGCTCAGAGTACGTCCAGTTCACAGATTCTAACGACTGGCTATTTCAGCATGATTCAAACAAGCTCAACCCCCGCCCCCGCTCCTCCGTCAGTGGTTGTCATGGATGATTCAAGCCAGTTCACCGCTGACGCCACGATGATTGCGGGCACTGTAGTGCAGGTACAACCCGATGGCGGGATAGCCCCGCTCAACTTGTTCGTGTCATCGTTGGATTCAACATTAGGAACAAACGCTCAGATTATTGCCCCGAATCAGATTCTCGTCACCGTCAATGGGCATTATTTTGTTCCGAGTGACATCATCACGTTTACGGGTACGAGCGGCATAACCCCCGCCGTCAACGGGCCGACTGTTGCAGCGATAGTCACCGCAGTGACACCTACGTCGATCACCGCCACACTTTATGGGGTGAACTCTCCCATGTCGTGGGCACCATCCTCAGCGGTAACAAGCCCCGGAACCATAAATCTCATGGATCAATCGGGAGTCGTCGTTCAATACCCCCTCTCGGATGGTGTTCTAACGGCGGCGGGAGCGATCACCAGTAGCGTAGCCGCAGGCGTTACCTATGGCGGGCAGTTCGGAGTGGTTGGAGCAAGTTTTGTGGTAGGTGGTTTGGTTTACGCGGGTATGGGCGGCGTCCTGACGCAGAACTATGCCGCGATCACCGCTTCGCCTCTCACTATCACCGCAACCGCAACCGCTGGCGGCGTGCTTACCGTCACAGCAACCAGTCCAGTTTCGCTTGTCGGGGCTTCCGTGCTCCTGTACGACACAGCCGAGACCAGCACTTTGAACGGTCAAACGTTCGTCGTCACATCTATGGTTTCCTCGGGTTCCCCGCCGACCTACACTGGTTTCAAAACCAGCAGCACATCTACGTCGGGCGTCACCATCCCTGATGGATTGAACAACTCGTCGGACACGGGCACCGCCAATCCAGCCGTGGATTATATCGTCTGCGTCGGTCGGGCGGTCTCAGGCACCGAACTCATCTACGAGCCCCACATCCCAACCCTCGTCGTCCCGTAACCAGTAACTCCATTGTTTTCAACGCAGGGATAACCCCTTTCTTTTCAACACATGATGTAAGTCCTTTGTTTTCAACGTATAATTCCTATCTTTTCCTGATTATGGGCTGGTATAATAGTGGGAGCGATAGTAAAATGGAACGAGAGAAAGGGGACGACTATGAAAAACATACGAGCACTTCTGGTACTCGCTGTTCTGAC
>Ga0302324_100002720_pt1 | contig 40375 bp, 34 predicted proteins | sample Palsa_T0_1_FD_201949 | JGI IMG/M metagenome (GOLD analysis project Ga0302324, IMG submission 201949) | Peat permafrost microbial communities from Stordalen Mire near Abisko, Sweden - Palsa_T0_1 | ecosystem: Environmental > Terrestrial > Soil > Palsa > Peat permafrost | place: Sweden: Abisko...
CGCGGAGATCATCGCGAACCAGTAGCCGGCGGCGGCCCAGCGATGTTCCGCCGCGGCGATGCGGCCGCGCAGGCGCACACAGAGATCGCAGTCGAGCGGCGTCGCCGCAATCTTCGCGTTGGCGCCTGCAAAATCGCCGGTCGCCGCCAGCACGCTCGACATCGTCGGGGCCATCACGCGCAGGCGAAACATGTCGCCCAGATGGCCGAACTTCGCCAGGGCTGCGTTCAGCGCGTTTACATCCGCCCACATCGCACCCCAGCGCCCGAGCGCATAGTCCGCCGCCAGCAGATTGGCGTTGCGATTGACGGCGACGTTGGGATCGTCGCTTTTCGGCAGGTCCAGGAAGGCCGCGCGATAGCCCGCTTCATCGTGCAGGAGGGCATAGGTCAGAAAATCGCTATCGCGCACGGATTCGATCTGGCCCGCGAAATCGGGCAACTCTTCGGCCTTGCGGTTGGCCGCATGTTGACCCTGGAAGTCGCCCAGCGAATTCGCCAGCCCTGCTTCATTTTCCAGATCGGCGAAAACCACGCCGTGCGGGTCCATATCGGAAACGACATTCCGCTGCAGCAGCTCGGTCAGCTTGCGCTCGAGCGCGAGGCCTGCTTCATCGTGCTGCAGCTGGCTCTCTTCGTTGCCCAGATTGACATAGGCCAGGACGAAATCCGGCCGGATCGCCAGCGCCTTGCGCAGCGCCTGCGCGCTTTTCTCGACATCGCCCCGCGCCTGGTAGATTGTCGACAGTCCGACATAGGCCCAGGCACGGTCCTGCAGCGAACCATCGGCGATGAGCGCACGATAGGCCGCTTCGGCGTCCGCGCTGCGGCCCCGATTGCTCAGATAGACGGCATAGCGATAGGGCTGCGTCTTCTGATAGACGGACTCCGCCGTCTGCTGCAGCAGCCTGTCGAGATCGGTCTCATTGCCGGAGAAAGTCGGGCTGGGATCGGCGCCGACGCGTGCGGTGATCGCGATCTTGCCTGTGGCATCGCGATAGACATCACCGCGGATATGGGTTTCGTCGCCCAGCCATTGGCGCATATAAGCATAAAGCTGCCCCACCGACACGCCAGTGTCGGGAATCTCCACCTTGATGTCGTCGCCCCAATTGTTGGCATAGCTCGACGGCGCCCGGTTCGACGCGGTCTGCGACTGCAACAGAGACAGTTTGTCGAGCAGGCGCGCGGCGACGACGTCGCCGGTCAGTCCGCGTCCCGCCATGTCGGGCGGCACTGAGAACGCTTCGATGACCAGGCCGTCGTCATGTGCGGCGTTCCACAAGGCCGAGACGACGGCGGCCGCGACCGCCATCACGACGAGCGCCAGCGAAAGCTCGAAGGCGAGCTTCATCAATTCGCTCAGATGATTGACCCTGAGCGTGCGCTGTCGCAGAGGCTCGTCGCGGCGGAAATCCTCGGCCTGCAAACGCAACAATTCGGCCTGGGCTTCGGCGACTTTGGTCTGCTCGTCGAGATAGCGGTCGGCCTTGGCGCGGCTGGCGGCGCCCAGCGCCAGCATCGCAGCTTCGTCGCCGCCCGATGCAGTCTGGCCGGAGGATGGTTCGTCTGCTTTCATGAATTATCCGCTTCTAGCTAATCCTGCCTTCTCATTCTGTACTGCAGCGTCCTTCAACCTGGATTTCCAGTCCTGATATAATTCCGGCGGCGGGCGAACCGAGACTTCCCTCTCCAGGCTATCCATAAAATCGCGAAAGCCCGCTTCGCGACCGAGGCGGGACGCCTGCCATAGCGCACGGTAGCCGGGGTAGGACAAAAAGCTCCGCGCGCTGGCCTTCGCGCTGGCAAAATGAGTCTCGCTGACCAGCCCATCCCGATATTGTGCGAAGGCGTTCTCCGTCGTGCGCAGGATCGCGCTCGCCGCATAGTAATATTGCCAAAACTGCGCCTCGCTGATGTCGGGGCTGCCGGTCAGTCCGGCCCGGAACGCTGGCAACAATTCCGGCTCGGCGATGCGAAGCATCACGTCCGTCGACAGGGCCGCGCGCATCTGATGCATGGTGCCGCGCTGGTTTGCCGCTGCCTGCCTGATCTGCAACGCCAGATAGATCAGAGAAATCAGGACGGCGACGCCACTGACAAAGCTGCCAATGGCAGCGAGATCCGAAAGAGACATAGGAATCTCCATGTCTGATCGCGCCCGGACGATTGTGCGGCGTGGAACACGATCGAGTTGTCGCACGCCGGCTCTATCCGGCTAGCAGTTTCGCCAGCGGTTCCCAATAATTCACATGCCAGCCCTCCGCCAGATGCTCGGCGGCATCGTTTGGAAAGCCCGCATGATCAAAGGTCAGCTTCGTGGCCGGTCCTTGATCCAAGAGCACGAATTTCGCGATGGAATAATCTCCCGCATCCCAGCTTCCGGCGCGCCATGCCTGGACAATGCGTGCGTTCGGCACAAGTTCGAGATTGCGTCCCGTCACATAGCCACCGAACAGCGCGAACGCGCCGCCCGCGACGGGGTCGATACTGGTCGGCGTCGTTCCCAGCATCTTCTGCATGCCCGAATTCATGGCCGCGCTGAGACGCACGACCTTGTCGAACTGTTCCGTCATCGTGAGAGCTTCATAGACGCGCGCCGCCGGGGCGGCGAACATGATCTTTTGATGAATGGCGGCATTCGTGTGGGAAATCTCGTCGCCGCCGGATGCCTGAGCGGCTTTCGCTGCGTCGCATGCGAGGCCGGCAATGCCGAGACCGGCAATCAGAGAGCCCGCGCGAACGGCAAAGCCCCGCCGGTCGATTGCAGCAGATGTCATGAAATCCCCCTCGTTCCGAACCACGTTTATGGGTCGGGTATTCGTATCCCAAACCAGGCAGGATGCGAACGGGCGGGACTTTTCGCCGGCAACCGTGACGGCCCGTGGGCCGATGGTGCCGCCTGCGTGACTCGAACACGCGACCCCCGCATTACGAATGCGGTGCTCTACCGGCTGAGCTAAGGCGGCCCCTCAAGGCGGGCGGAAAATAGGGAAGTTGCCGCCCTACCGCAATGGGCATGGCCGGCTGGTCCGGTGGGAATTCGCCAGACGGCCCCGCTCAATCCGCCTTTTTGATGCTGCCGCCGCCGGAGACCGCCTGGGTGACGGCCGGGTTCCCCCAATAGACGATGGAGCCGCCGCCATTCACCGCGGCCGTCAGCATGCGTTGCGGCGCAAGCCTGATCCGGCCGCCGCCATTGACCGCCGCGTTGGCCTCGGCGCTGCTCATGGCACGAATGTCGATCGAGCCGCCGCCCTCGACGGCAGCGTCCAATGCGTGCTGGCCGGGAAACGCGCCCTGCGCTTCGATCGTGCCGCCGCCGCTGATCGCAACGCCCCTGATGTCCGGCGACACGATGTCGATATCGAGATCGTATTCGTGCGGGCAGCGGTCGTTGCAGGCATCGATGACGAGCTTGTTGCCGTCTTCGATGCGGAAGGTCGTGAAGTCGGTGCTGCCGGAGACGAGCGTCACGCTCTGGGCTGCCCCATGATGCAGCGCCACATGGCCGCCGCCCCGCAATTCGATGCTGCGGAAATGACCCACCGGCACGACCGTCGCGGCGAAAGCAGGCGCTGATGCGAGCGTTGCGGCGGCGAGGAAAAGGACTTGTGCACGAGTCATGGAATGCTCCGGATGGCGTTCGCAATACCATAAAGGCCGGGGGCTAGTTTTGCCGCATTGCAAGTCTGCGCGTCCGCCATGCGCCAGCGATATGTCTGCCCTTCAGGTGTTGGCGGGGGCATGCTCCGGGCTGTCATAGGCGGGCGCGAGGATGGAGCCTGCCGCAAAACGCGCGACCAGGAGCAACGCGGCCGAGCCCAGCATCAACGCGACGTGCAGGAACCAGAACGATGTCGCCGGCATCGTGCCCAGCAATCCACCGACCCAGCCGACAAACAGATTGCCGAGGAACAGGTGGAGAAAAAATACGCCGACAAGGACGCTGGTGAAGCCTTTCGGCGCCGCGCGCGAATAAAGCGCCAGTCCAACCGGGAACACGTTCGCGAAACCCAGATCGTTGATGATTTCGAACGCCAACGCCCAGCCCAGCCCGGCTTTCTGATGGGTTGCAGCGATGAGGGCGGAGGCTGCGACCAGCAGCAGCGGTGCGGTCGCGCCGATCGCCACGCCGATCGTGATCTTGGTGATCTCGTCCGGTTCCGCCCAGCGCGTTCCCCACCACCGCCAGAAAAATGCCGAGGCCGCGACCGCAGCGGCGCTCACGATCGCGCCGAAGGAAAGTATCCAGGTGATCGGCATCGTCTCGCCAAAAAAGACGAGCTGATAATTCGCCTCGCCCCAGACGAGATAGGCGTTGAAGATCTCCTGGTTGCCGACCAGCGACACCGCCAGCACCGGCACAAGCAGAACCAGCACGGCAATCTTGATCCAGCCCGTTTTCGTGAGCGGCGGCCGCTCGCCGGCCGCATTGTCGTTGCTGCGCACCGGTTCGGGCGGCAGCGAAGAACGGCCGAAGAGATAGGTCCCAAGGCCGATCAGCATGCCCACGCCTGCGGCGCCGAAGCCCCAAGACCAACCATAGACCTGCCCCAGCGTGCCGCACACGAAAGGCGATGCTATCACCGCGATCTGCACGAAGAAAAAGAACACCTGGTAGGCGTCGGCGCGCCGCGGATCGTTGGTGCGGTAGAGATCGCCCACCTGGCCCGCGATATTGCCCTTGAAGCAGCCCACGCCGAACAGCAGGCAGGTCAGCGCCAAGAGGAAGCTCGCGTCGAACGCCATCAGGAAATGGCCGAGCGCCATCAGGCTCGCGCCCAGTGTCACGGCATTGGTGCGGCCGATAAAACGGTCCGCAAGCAACCCGCCGGCGAGCGGCGTGAGATAAACGAGCCCCGAATAAAGGCCATAGATTCCCGAAGCCAGCGCCTGGGGTGTTTTCGCGCCGTAGAGATATTCCACAAAGGCACGGAACGGCCCGAAGCCGACAATGTGCTCGACATGGCCGGGGAGGAGCAGCCAATGCGTCATGTAGAGCACCAGCAGCGCCGTCATGCCGTAATAGGAGAAGCGCTCCCAGAACTCGCAGAAGCTGAGCCAGCCCAACCCGCTCGGATGACCGATAAAAGCGCTGTCGCGCCGGTCCACCCCAACAACCATGACGCTGTCGCTCACAGGTCACCCCTCTTCGAACCCCACGCGATCTAGCATGACGGGCAAACGGAGCGCCACTTGCGCCACCCTTTTCCATTGCTCCCGAGATGCTGCTCAGCCATGCTGACGGAAAATCAGAACCGGAAGCGCTCGCAGACGCCATGCTCACCAAGGCCGACGATTATCCCGTCCACCAATTGCCAGAGCCCATCGCCACCTCCGGTACGGACCGCAATTTCTACGACCGCTATTTCTTTAACGGCTATTCGCCGGACGGTCAGGTGTTCTTCGCGGCGGCGCTGGGCGTCTATCCGCACCTGAACGTAATGGATGCGGCTTTCTCGACCATCATGGACGGCGTGCAGCACAATCTGCGCGCTTCAAAGCTGCTCAATAGCGAGCGCCTTGACACGCAGGTCGGCCCCATCGCTGTGGAGGTGATCGAGCCGCTGAAGAAGCTGCGGCTGCGCGTCGGCGAAAACGCACACGGCATAGAAGCCGATCTCGTATTCGACGCGCGGGCGCCGGCAGTCGAAGAGCCGCGTTTCACCTTTCGCCAGGGTCCGCGAACCTTCATGGACTATACGCGGCTGACGCAGAACGGCGCCTATGCAGGTTTCATAAACATCAAAGGCCGGCGCATCGAAGTCGAGCCGCGCACGGTGCTGGGCACGCGCGACCGCTCCTGGGGCGTGCGTCCGATAGGACTGGCCGATCCCCAGCCGGTGGCGCCGCCGCGCAGCCCGCAATTCTACTGGCTATGGTCCCCGCTCAACTTTGCCGATCGTTTCATGCTGTTCCATATCAATGCCGATGCCGCGGGCAAACCATGGAACACGGCCTCGGTGATCGGTGAGTTGGAGAGCGGCAATGTTCTGCACATGGCGCGATGTGTGGCGCAGATCGCATACAAATCCGGCACCCGTCATGCGAAGAGCGCCGTGATCGAAACCGTCGACGCCGCTGGCGGGCAGTGGCGCGCCGAACTCACCCCACAGTTCCAGTTCTACATGTCGGGCATCGGCTATATGCATCCCGAATGGGGCCACGGTCATTACAAGGGCGAAAATGCGCTCGGCTACGACAGCTATGAGTTGGCGCAAGTGAACGAGAACGATCCGCGCTTTCAGCATGTGCAGGCGTTCGTCACGGCAAAGCTCGAGGGTCCCGGTACCGAACGCGCCGGCACCGGCGTGCTGGAGCAGTTGGTGATCGGGCCGCATGCGCCTTCCGGTTTCAAAGAAATATTCGATCCGGCGCCATGAGCGACGAACTCTCGGTGCGTTTGCAAGCCTATCTCGCCGCAAAGCTCGGCGCACCCGAACTCGAAGTCACAGGTCTCGCGCGCATACCGGGCGGCGCGAGTCGGGAAACCTATCGCTTCCGGGCGCGCTATGGCGGCCGGGACCGGGGCCTCATTCTGCGGCGCGATCCGCCTGCAAGCCTCATCGAAACCGAACGCGCCAATGAGTTCCGCGCCTATGCGGCGTTTCACCGGCTGGGTTTTCCCGTGCCGGAAGCGATCGCGCTGGAACTCGACGGCGGCATGCTCGACCGGCCCTTCTTCATCATGGAGGAGATCGAAGGCTGCGAAGTGGCCTCGATCCTGATGCCCGATCCCTATGGCGCCCATCGCGACAGGATCGGCCAAGAATTCTTCTCCCTGCTCGGCCGCATCGCCAAAACCGATCCGGCGGAAATCGGTCTTGCCGATTTCGACGGCGAGCAGGATGTGCGCGAGTGCTGGCGCCACGAACTGACACGCTGGGAAAGCGTGATCGACGAAGACGAAAGCGAGCCTCAGCCGATCGCGCGGGCCGCGTTGCGCTGGCTCGCGCGCAACCCGCCGCCGCCGGCGCAGAAGATTTCGCTGGTGCATGGCGATTATCGCACCGGGAATTTTCTGTTCGATGCGCAAGGCGAAATCCGCGCCATTCTCGATTGGGAGATGGCGCATCTGGGCGATCCGTTCGAAGACCTTGCCTGGGCGCTCGATCCCCTATGGGCGCACGGCGACCCTTCGCGCCCCGCGGGCACGATCGCGCGCGACGAGGCGATTGCGCTGTGGGAAGCGTCCAGCGGCCTCAAGGTGAACGCGGACGCCTTCGTCTGGTGGGAAATCTTTGCAAGCCTCAAGGGACTCGCAATCTGGATTTCCGCCGCGCGGGAATATGCCGAGGGCCGCAACAGCGATCCCGTCAACGCGTTCTCGGGCTGGTATTGCCTGGCCTTCCACAACAAGGTTCTGGCGGACCGGTTGAGCGGAGCCCGATTCTCATGAACCCCGAGGTCGACAAGATCCTGGGCGTTTCCGCGTCGCAATTGATGACGCAGCTGGCGCCGCTGCTGCCGACGGGGTATGCGCAGGGCTCCGCCTCGCTGCTCTCCGTCATGATGGTGCTGGCCGCGCAGGAATATGACCGCGCGGCGGAAATCCGGGTGGCGGAAAACGCCGACATGCGGGCGCTGTTCGGCGAACTCGCGCCGCTTGTATCCGCTCCGGCACTACGGGCGGATCTGCAACGCGCCGCCAACGCGGAAGACGCTTCGCTCGCCATATCCGCGCTCAATGAATCGAACGCAGCTCTTCGCCGCCTGCTCATCGCGTTGCAGACCCATGTGGAAGAAGCCGCCGGCATCGTGGCGCGAACGGCCGAAGCGCGCATCTGGGAGGTGCTCAAGGCTTCGGCTGCGCGCCGCTTGCTCAGGCTCGCGTGAACAGGATCGCCTTTCGCCTCTCGCTGGCGCAGGCCGCGGCAGGCGCCATCGGCGGAGCATCCTTGCCTTTCTTCGGCGCGTGGCTCGCCTGGAAGGGCCTCTCGCCCACGGAAATCGGTACGATTCTCTCCAGCGGCATGTTGTTGCGCGTCTTCGTCATGCCGGTGACGGGAATCGTGGCGGACGCGCGCAACGATCGCCGCGGCACGATGCTGTTCCTGTGCTGCGCGATGACGCTGGGTTTCGCGGCGCTCAATCGCGTGTCGCTGCCGCTGCTCATTTTTCTTGCGGCAGTACCGGCCAATGTCGCGGTGGGTGCGGCCACACCGCTGCTCGAAAGCGTCAGCATGCGCCTCGCCGATCGGTTCGGATTCGACTATGGGCATGTGCGCCTGTTTGCGTCCGCCAGTTTCGTTGCGGGCAATATCCTCTCGGGCATTCTCGTCTCGATCTTCGGCCTCATCGTCATCGCGCCGTGGCTGTTCGTTTCCGGCGCGCTCAACGTGGCGGCGGTCTACGCGTTGCCGGCGCCGCCGCGCGACCGGCCGCGCGGCGATTTCCTGTTACGCATGCAGGCGACGTTCGCCGAAGCTCGCGAATTGTTACGCTCGCGCGTGTTCCTCGTTTTTCTCGCGGCGGCAAGTCTCGATCAGGGCTCGCATGCGTTTTATTACGGCTATGGGGGATTGCACTGGCTCGCGCTCGGTTATCCGGGCTGGCTGATCTCGGCCATCTGGCCGCTCGGCGTACTCGCCGAAATCGCCTTCATGTTCTTTTCGCTGCGCATCTTCAAAGCGTTGGGCGCGGTACGCCTGCTCGCGCTGGGCGCCCTGTCCTGCATCGTGCGATGGGCGATCCTCGCGCTCGATCCGCCACTGCCTTTTGTGATCTTCGCGCAACTCTTGCATGGCGGCACATTTGCGCTCGCGCATCTAGGCGCGATGTATTTCATCCTGAAAGCCGTACCGTCCCGGCTCGCCGCCACGGCGCAAAGCGTCTATGGCGTCTGTTCGAGCGGGCTTGCGCTCGGTCTCGCGACCTACGCCTGCGGTCCACTCTATGCGATCGCGGGAGGCCGCACCTATCTGCTGATGTCCGCGATGGGGCTCGGCGCGCTTTTTTTCGTGTTGTGGCTCGGCCGGGCATGGGCGGGCGGCCGTATCATTGCGGGCGGCTCGGAAGAAGACCTGGCGATGATCTGAAATCGTCACCGCGCCCGCGGATGGGCGCTCTGGTAGACGTCGAGCAATTTCTTCGTGTCGATTTCCGTATAGGCCTGTGTCGTGGAAAGCGACGCATGGCCGAGAAGTTCCTGCACGGCGCGCAGATCGCCACCATTGGCGAGCAGATGCGTGGCGAAGGAATGCCGGAACGCATGCGGTGTCGCCCGTTCGGAAAGACCGAGCGCGCTGCGCAGTTTCTGCATGAGAAGTTGCGCCTCGCGCGCGCTCATCGGCTTGCCCCGCCGCGACAGAAAGAGCGCGCCGTCTTTCCCGATCGCGAAGGGAACAAGAGCGGCGTAACTCGCGACTGCTTCGCGCACGATCGGAAGCATGGGAATTGCGCGTTCCTTGCTGCGTTTGCCGAGCACGGTGAGCCATTCCCCGAACGGCGCATCGCCGCGCCTAAGCGACAGGGCCTCCGAAATGCGCAAACCCGCGCCATAAAGCAGCGTGAGCAGCGCCACGTCGCGCGCGGCGAGCCACTCGACATCGTTCTCTCCCGCTTCCGAGATGGTGCGGTGGGCGTCCACCTCGCTCAGGGGCCGCGGCAGCGTATGCGCGCGCTTGGGCGTGCGCACCGTGCGCGCCGCGGGGTTTTCCATGAGTTCCTCGCGAGCGAGATAACGAAATAAACTGCGGATCGAAGACAGCGCCCGCCGCACGCCGCTGGCATTGAGTCCTTCGCTGCGCCGGCGGTTGATGAAGGCGCGAATATCCGCCGGCGAGATTCCGGCGAGCGCGCGTGCGTCCGGCGGTTTGCCAAAATGTTCCTGCAGAAAAGCGAGAAACCGCGCCACATCGTCGCCATAGGCGCGCAGCGTATGCGGGCTCAGCCGGCGCTCATGGGTGAGCTGCGCCAGCCAGTTCTTCTTGAGGGTTTCGGCGGACAAGCGGGATGCCACGCTCATCCGCTTTTGAATTTGTCGGCTGCCTTGCGCGCATCCTCCAGAAAAACGGCAAGACCTTTGTCCGTCAGGGGATGCGAGATAAGACTGCGGAACACGGCGGGCGGCAAGGTGCAGACATCGGCGCCAGCAAGTGCTGCGTCGCGCACATGCGTGATATGACGAATCGAGGCTGCCAGAATCTGCGTCCTGAACCCGTAATTGTCGTAGATCTGGCGAATCTCGCGAATGAGTTCCATGCCGTCCTGCCCCGCATCGTCAAGCCGGCCGATGAAGGGCGAGATGAAGGTGGCGCCCGCTTTTGCAGCCAGCAGCGCCTGCACAGGCTGGAAACACAGCGTCACATTGACCTTGTGGCCCTGATCGCTCAGCGCTCGGCACGCTTTGAGCCCGTCCCAGGTCAGCGGCACCTTGACGGTGATGTTCTCGGCGATGCGGACATAGCGCTCGCCCTCGGCAATCATTCCGTCCACATCCGTGGCCAGCACCTCGGCGCTGATCGGACCGGGCACGGCAGCGCAGATGCTTTTGAGGGCATCGATGAAGTTGAGCCCCGTTTTTGCCGCCAGCGACGGATTGGTAGTGACGCCATCGACGAGGCCGGTAGCGGCGCAATCGGCGATGTCCTTGGGGTCGGCGCTGTCGATGAAGAGCTTCATGTGAGGTGTAAACTCGCGATTGACCGAACAGTTTCGTTCGACCAAGTGTAACCTATGGACGATGCCGCCTTGAAGCCCCATGCCGCGGAAGAACAGGGAGCGCGCGCGGGCATTCTGCTGCCTTTGCCGCTCTCCGGCGCCTATGATTATCGGCTCGCGGCCCCTTTGCCGCGCGGCACGCTAGTCGCAGCCCCTCTCGGGCCGCGCGAGGCGCTGGGCGTGGTGTGGGGCGAGGCCGAAGGTGCGGTTCCGCAAGCACGACTCAAAGACGCGAATCCGCTGGCCGGCGCGCCTGCCCTCCCAGCAACGCTATGCGATTTCATCGACTGGGTTGCGCGTTATACGCTCAATCCTCCCGGTGCCGTGCTGGCGCTCGCTTTGCGCGCCCGCCAGGCCTTCGAGCCGGAAGCGCCACGCATCGCCTTTGCTCGCGGAACCAAAACGCCCACGCGCATGACAGCGGCGCGACAGCGTGTGTTGGCGCTTGCCAGCGATGGGCTGGCGCGCAGCGTGGCTGCGCTGGCGGACGAGGCCAATGTGACGCCGCAGGTCGTGCGCGGCCTGATCGAAGCTGACGCGCTTGATGAAACGTTGTTGCCGGAACATCCGCCACAACCCGTTCCGGACGCGCAATTCGCACCCGCGACGCTCAATCCGGAACAGGAACGCGCCGCGGACGCGCTGCGGGCTGAGGTTGCGGCGGAACATTTTTCCGCAACGCTGCTCGACGGCGTTACCGGTTCCGGCAAAACGGAAACCTATTTCGAAGCGGTGGCGGCGGCGCTCGCGGCAGGCAAGCAAGCACTCATCCTGCTGCCGGAAATTGCGCTCACCGTACAATTCCTCGACAGGTTCGCAGAAAGATTCGGTTGCCGGCCTGCAGAATGGCACTCCGATCTGTCGCAGAAGGAAAGGCGGCGCATCTATCGCGCCATCATGCGCGGCGAAGCACGCGTCGTGGTGGGCGCGCGCTCGGCCCTGTTTCTGCCGTTTCACGAATTGGGTCTCGTGATCGTCGATGAAGAGCACGAGCAGGCCTACAAGCAGGAAGACGGCGTGATCTATCACGCGCGCGACATGGCGGTGGTGCGGGCGCGTCTGGAGAATTGCGCGATTGTTCTGGCGAGCGCGACGCCGTCGCTTGAAACCTGGGTTAATGCGAAAGCCGGGCGTTATCGCTGGCTCAGACTGCCTCGCCGGCACGGACAGGCAACGATGCCCGAAATCCGGCTGATCGACATGCGGGCGGTACGTGCCGAGCCCGGCACGTTCATCTCGCAGCCCCTGCGCGACGCGCTCGCACAGACGCTGGCCGGAGGCGAACAGGCCATGCTGTTTCTCAACCGCCGCGGCTATGCGCCGCTCACGCTGTGCGAAGCCTGCGGCCACAAGATGGTTTGCCGGGATTGTTCGGCATGGCTGGTGGAGCATCGCTATCAAAAGCGACTGGCCTGCCACCATTGCGGCCTCACCATGCCGACCCCGCTCCAATGCCCGCACTGCCAGGCGGAGAAAACATTGATCGCCTGCGGGCCGGGCGTCGAGCGCGTGGCGGAAGAATTCGCCACCGCGTTTCCCGATGCGCGCCTGGCGATCGCCTCCAGCGACACGATGCAGGGACCGCTGGAAACGCAGGCGGCCATACGCGCCATGGCGAAACGCGAGACCGATGTGCTCATCGGCACGCAGATCGTCGCCAAAGGCCATCATTTCCCGCAACTCACTCTGGTCGGCGTGATTGACGCCGATCTTGGCGGCTCGGGCGGCGATCTGCGCGTGCGCGAGCGCACGTTTCAGCTGCTGCATCAGGTGTCTGGACGCGCCGGACGCGCCGAGAAACCGGGCCTCGTGCTGATCCAGACCCGCAACCCGGATGACGTCGTGATGCAGGCGCTGGCCGGCGGCGACCGCGATGCGTTTCTGGAGCAGGAATGTACAGCGCGCGAGCGTATTTCCGCGCCGCCCTTCGGCCGACTCGCCGCCATCATCCTGTCGAGCGCTGACGGCGAAAAAGTACGCGAAGCCGGCCGCGCGCTGGCGAAAGCGGCGCCCGCGGCGCGCGGCGTAAAGATTTGGGGGCCGACACCCGCCTTCTATCAATTGCTGCGCGGACGCTCGCGCGAACGCCTGCTCGTACAGGCCGAGCGCAATGTGGATGTGCAGACCTATCTGCGGGCATGGCTGGACCGCGTCAAACTTCCCGGCGCGGTGCGCATGGCGGTGGATGTCGACCCGGTGAGTTTTTTTTGAGGAAATGATCCACGAAGTCGAGGAGCACGACGCATTGCGGAACAATCATGCGACCCGCACATCCGTCTGCAGAAAATCATTGCCGACGAAAAGAAGCGGCGCGTTCAAGGCCTTCGCGGCCGCATAGGAAAAGCAATCGCCGAGATTGAGCCGTGCCGGATGACGGCCTTTGCCGTACATGAGAAAGGCGTGGGCCGCCCACTCGGCCTGGGTGGAATCGATACCGCACAAAGCGATGTGCGCCTGGCGTAAATATTGATCGGCGACGAATTTCGGATCCGAAAGGCTTCGCGAGAGCGCCATCGTGACCTCGGCATAGGATACGGGCGACATAACCCGCGACTGAGCCTGGTCCAGCTTGTCAGCCATCTTCTGATGCGAAGGTTCCTGGAAAAGCACAGCCACCACCGCCGACGCATCGACCACGATCACGCCGGTAGGCCATGTTCGTCGTACAACTCATCCAGCAATTCCCGAGAGGTGCGCGTATCGCCCTTTGCCTTCCGCTCCGCTGCAACCGCATCGAGCAGGGGTTGCAGCCGCTCCAGAAGTGGGCGCTCCGGCGTATTGTTTTTCATTTCCTGTTCGAGCCGCCCAAGCTTTTCCCGAACGGCGCCGTCGATGGCCTCCGTCAGGCTTTCGCCCGTCTTCGCCGCCAAGGCGCGAATATTGGCCTCAGCCTGCGTATTCTTGATATTGAGGCCCATTGAGTTCTACCTTTCTATACTAAGAGGTAGAATTATATCTTTGATTAGAGAGAAGTCTACCTCAATGTCCGCACGTCCACGAGATGTCCCGCGATCGCGGCGGCGGCCGCCATGGCGGGGCTCATCAGATGCGTGCGGCCGCCGCGGCCCTGGCGCCCCTCGAAATTCCGGTTCGAGGTAGAGGCACAGCGTTCGCCGGGTTCGAGCTTGTCGGCGTTCATGGCGAGGCACATCGAACAACCGGGCTCGCGCCATTCGAAGCCGGCATCCGTGAAGATCGTATCGAGCCCTTCTTCCTCCGCCTGCTCTTTGACGAGACCCGAGCCGGGTACCACCATCGCGCCGACATGCGCCGCCACTTTCTTTCCCCGCGCGACTGCGGCGGCGGCACGCAAATCTTCGATACGCCCATTGGTGCAAGAGCCGATGAACACGCGATCGATCTTCACCTCACCCAGCGGCGTGCCGGGCTGCAAATCCATATAAGCGAGCGCGCGCTCCATCCCGGCACGCACATTCTCGTCCGCGATCATTGCAGGATCTGGCACGCGCGCCGTCACCGGCAGCGCCTGATCCGGGCTCGTGCCCCAGGTCACCATTGGCGGAATTTCGGCAGCGTCGAGCGCCACTTCGCGGTCGAACACAGCGCCCTCATCCGATTTAAGCGTGCGCCAATAGAGCAACGCCGCCTCGAACGCAGCGGCCTTGGGTGCGCGTACACGGCCGGCGACATAGGCGAAGGTTGTCGCATCGGGCGCGATGAGTCCCGCGCGGGCGCCTGCTTCGATGGTCATGTTGCACAGGGTCATGCGACCCTCCATCGACAATGCGCGGATCGTATCGCCCGCGTATTCGATCACATGACCGGCGCCGCCCGCCGTGCCGATCTTCGCGATGATCGCCAGCGCCACGTCTTTCGCCGTGACGCCGAGCGGCAACTCGCCCGACACCGTCACGCGCATGTTCTTCGCGCGGCTCATGAGCAGGGTCTGTGTCGCCAGCACATGCTCGACCTCGCTGGTGCCGATGCCGAAGGCGAGTGCGCCGAAGGCGCCATGCGTGGAGGTATGGGAATCGCCGCACACGATGGTGGTGCCGGGCAGCGTCCAACCCTGCTCCGGCCCAACGATATGGACGATGCCCTGGCGGATATCGTTCATCGGCAGATATTCGATGCCGAATTCGCGCGCATTGGCTTCGAGTGTCGCCACCTGCTGCGCGGATTCCGGATCGGGAATGCCTTTGGCGCGATCCTTCGTGGGCACGTTGTGATCGGCGACGGCAAGCGTCAAATCCGGCCGGCGTGTTTTGCGCTGAGCGAGACGCAGGCCTTCGAACGCCTGAGGGCTCGTCACTTCGTGCACGAGATGACGATCGATATAGAGCACGCTCGCTTCGCCCGGCGCTTCATGGACGAGATGCGCGTCCCAGATCTTGTCGTACAGGGTTTTTGCGAAAGTCATGGCCGCCACTCCTTACGTCTTACAACACGACGCAGGCGTGCGAAGTCAATGGCCGCTGGTCAGATAGAACACGATCATGATGATCACGATGGCAACGAATTGCGCCAGCACGCGATAGCGCATGAGCCGGTTCGACCAGGTGCGCGAGGTTTCGCCGCCGACCCACAACGTATAGAGTCCGGCCATCAGGATGAGCGCGACGGCTACGATGGCGATGGCGACGACGATCTTGCCGCTCATGTCGCGGGCTTCGGAGCAGATGCGGGCGGCGCAGCTGGACTCCAGCCAGCTGCCCTGGAGCCAAGTTCGCGGAATCGGCCCGACGCTGCCGACAATCTTTGGCTCCAAAGAGGATCAGGTGTCTGGCCTTCGATGGTCTTGAAGAACACCTGCATCAGGGCTGCGATGGCGAATGGTTCGATCGTGGCCGCCTTGATCGCCCAGGCGAAAATGAACGCGAGCGCAAAGGCCCAGATGCCGAAATGGCCGGGAAACAGCGCCGCCATGGCCGCCGCGGGCGCGAGCAGGACGAGAAAGATCGCGAGCGTGATCCCCCACATGAACAGCGCCAGCCACACCGCGTTCTTGAGGATGTGCTTGTAGTTCTGCGCGTAGAGGATGAGGGCGTCCTCAGCCGACGCCCACGGGTTTGTCGTCCGTGTACGGATCAGATAGGCAAGGATGATCTCGTCCACATAGGTAAGCGAAACGCGGAGCACCGCGTTGACGAAACGCACGATCGACCTGAGCGCCGGAATGGGCAGGAACGCCGTGATCGCATTGAGCGTGCCCGTGATGATGCGCAAGACCGCCTTGACGATCAGATCGACGCCGAACAGCACCGATGCCTCGGCGAAATGCGTGCGCACGAATTGCGTGCCGTGCGCGAGCTGTGCCTGCCCCGCCGGGATCGGCTGGCCGTCGTAAATTTCCACCAGCACCGCGATATGGGCGGCCTTCACGAGATAGAGGAGGTATTGCCGCCCGAGATAAAGGGCGGAGGACACCAGCCCGAAGCCGATGAGCGCGCCCCAAAAGGCGCCGCCTGCGGGCGCATCGGGATTGCTTCCGAAATGGCCGAAGCCGAAGCCCAGAATCGCGCCGAAACCGGCCGCGAACAGATAGGCAAAAGCGATGCCGACATAGACCGCCAGGCGCAGCAGGACAAACGGTGCCGTGCGGATGACGGCGCTGAGCGCCTTGCCGACACTGAAATCCCACATACGTCCTCTCCTATGCCGCGCACATCCGCCAGGGAAGGATTTTTCCCACCCCGGCCCGCGAGGCGCAAGCGGGCGTCACCAAACGCCGGTATTCGGCATGGAGGCCCAGGGCTCCGCAGGCGGCTTTGGCGTACCCTGCTGCAAGAGCTCGATCGAGATGCCGTCCGGAGAGCGCACGAACGCCATATGGCCGTCGCGCGGCGGCCGGCTGATGGTGACACCACCCTCCATCAGCGTCCGGCAGACGGCGTAGATGTCGTCGACATGATAGGCGAGGTGGCCGAAATTGCGCCCACCCCGATAATCCTCCGTGTCCCAATTGTAGGTGAGCTCCACCATCGGCGCCTGTTCCATCAGCGCGCGGTCGGCGTCTGCGGGTGCGGCAAGAAAGACGAGCGTGAACCGGCCCTTCTCATTGTCGATGCGGCGCATCTCCTTCAGGCCCAGGAGATCGCAATAGAATTTGAGAGCGCGGTCGAGATCCGCAACGCGGACCATGGTGTGCAGATAACGCATGAGAGCCTAACTCCTATTTCGGCAGCAGCGATTTCAATTCATAGACCAGTTCCAGCGCGGCTTTGGGCGTCAACTGGTCGGGCAGCACGCCGTCCAGCCTCTCCTCGACGCCGCTCGGCTTCGCGGCCGGCTTCGGCGGCAACACGGCAGAGAAAAGCGGCAGGTCGTCGATGCGCGCCAGCGGCTTGTGACCTTCGCGGCCCTCTTCCAGCGCCCGCAACACCTCTTCCGCGCGCGCAACAACGGCGGGTGGAAGTCCGGCAAGTTTCGCCACATGGATACCATAGGAGCGGTCCGCCGCCCCTGCCGCAACTTCGTGCAGGAACACGATGGTATCGTTCCATTCGCTGACGCGCATCGTCACGCAGCTAAGCGCGGGAAGGCGCTCCGCCAGCGCCGTCATCTCGTGATAATGCGTGGCGAACAATGCCCGCGCGCGATTTTTCTCATGCAGATGCTCGACGGTCGCCCAGGCGATGGCGAGGCCGTCGAATGTCGCCGTGCCCCGGCCGATCTCGTCCAGGATCACGAGGCTTCGCTCGGTTGCCTGGTTCAGGATCGCGGCGGTCTCCACCATTTCGACCATGAAGGTCGAGCGCCCGCGGGCGAGATCGTCGGCCGCGCCCACGCGACTGAACAGTCTGTCGACAATGCCGATCTGTGCCGCATCGGCGGGCACGAACGCGCCCATCTGCGCGAGGATGGCGATGAGTGCGTTCTGGCGCAGGAAGGTCGATTTGCCGGCCATGTTGGGGCCGGTGACAAGCCAGATGCGGCCGCGCGCGTCGGGCGACAGGTCGCAATCATTGGGAACGAAAGGCCCGGCGTGTGCCTCGGCGAGCGCGCGCTCGACGACGGGATGACGCCCGCGTGAAATTCGGAAATCGGTGCCGGCGTCCACCATGGGCCGCGCAAGTCGCTCGGAGTTAGCAAGTTCGGCGAGGGCCGTCGCGACATCGAGTACAGCCAGTGCGCCCGCGACGGCGCCGATTGGCTCGGCCATTGTGCATACGTCTGCTACCAGCGATTCGAACAATTCGCGCTCGATCGCCAGCGCCTGCTCGGCCGCCTGCGCGATGCGGCTGGCCAGCGTCGCCAACTCGTCCGTCGAGAACCGCACGGCGCTGCCGATGGTCTGACGATGGCGAAACAGGTCGCGCGCAACGCTCGCCAGCAGCCTTTCCGCGTTGGAGGGCGTCAGCTCGATGAAATAGCCGAGCACGCCATTGTGCCTGATCCTGAGCGACGGCACGCCGCTCTCCTGCCTGTAACGCGCTTCCAACCCAGCAATGATGCGGCGGCTCTCGTCGCGAAGCTGGCGCACTTCATCGAGCGGGGGGTGAACGCCGGCAGCAATGAATCCGCCATCGCGCAAAAGCGAGGGCGGTTCAGCGACCAGAAGATGTGCGAGCCGGTGATGCAAACTGCTCGTCTCGGCAACACCCTGCACCAGTGCCGCGCGCACTTCGGTCGCTTCTCCGGGCGGAGGGTTGAGCGGATCGTCGAAGCGCGACAGCTTTTCGCGCAGGCTATCCGCCGCATCGAGCCCGTCGCGCAATGCGCCCAGATCGCGCGGATTGCCGCGTCCGACGGAAAGACGCGCCAGCGCACGTGCAATGTCCGGCGCGCGCCGCAACTCCGTTCGCAGCGCCAGGCGCAGATCGGCATCTGCAACGAAGAGTGCGACAGCGTCCTGGCGCAAAGAGATCGCGGCCGGATCCGTCAGCGGCGATGACAACCGGTTCGCAAGCTCACGCGCGCCTGCAGCCGTAGTCGTACGATCGATCGTGGCGAGCAGGCTGCCCGCACGCGTTCCCACTAGCGTTTCCGTCAGTTCGAGATTGCGGCGCGTCGCGCCATCGATGCTCATGAAGCTCTGGCCGGTCACGCGCGACAGGCGCTTGAGCGCGGGTAGCTTGCCGTTCTGAGTCAATTCGAGATAGGCGACGAGCGCACCCGCGGCAGAAAGTTCCGCGCGAGAGAACTGACCGAAGGCATCGAGAACCGCCACGCCATAGAGCGCCTTGAGCGCGCGCTCGCCATTTGCGGAGTCGAATTTGACACCGGGCAAGGGCGTCAGTGCTGGTCCGAGCGATTTGAGTAACGGGGCAAAGTCTTCATCCGCCAGCAGCGCGTCCGGTGCCAGCAACTCTCGCGGCGCGAGACGCGCGAGTTCCGCTCCAAGATCGGCGGTCGCGATGGTGCGGACGTGAAATTCACCGGCCGACATATCCGCGGCCGCCAAAGCGAAGTCGCCGCCCGAGCGCCCAAGCGCCGCCAGGATGTTGGCGGCGCGCGCTTCCAGGAGCGAATCTTCCGTCAGCGTGCCGGGCGTGACCAGGCGGATCACTTCGCGACGCACGACCGATTTTGCGCCCCGGCGCTTGGCTTCGAGCGGATCCTCCATCTGCTCGCAAACGGCGACGCGGAAACCCTTGCGGATGAGTTTTTCGAGATATTGCTCGGCGGCATACACAGGCACGCCGCACATCGGAATGTCGTCGCCCAGGTGGCGGCCGCGCTTTGTCAGCGCGATATCGAGGGCCTCGGCCGCTTTCGCCGCATCGTCAAAAAAAAGTTCATAAAAGTCCCCCATGCGGTAGAAAAGAAGATAATCCGCATGGCTCGCCTTGATTTCCAGATATTGCGCCATCATCGGCGTCGCGGTTTCGGACGGGGCGTGCTCGTTCATGGAGGGGTTGTATCATCCTTCTGCGCGCGATTTCTGCTGCGTCCGGGCGATTCAAGCCCGCGAGCCATTGAAAGGGCGAGGCCGTCCGGTCGATATTCTGTGGATCGGTTCGAACGGATACCTCATGCGCCCGCATCGCCCCTCTTTCACAGAAGAAGAAGTGCTGGCCTTTCATGCCGGCGGCAAGCCCGGCAAGATCGAGATCACGCCCACCAAGCCCATGGCGACGCAGCGGGACCTGAGCCTCGCCTATTCGCCCGGCGTGGCGGTTCCGGTGCGCGTCATCGCCGAGCGGCCCGACGCCGTCTACGATTACACCGCCAAGGGCAATCTGGTGGCCGTGATCTCCAACGGCACGGCGATTCTCGGTCTGGGCGATCTGGGCGCGCTGGCTTCCAAACCCGTGATGGAAGGCAAGGCGGTCCTGTTCAAGCGCTTCGCCGATGTCGACGCCATCGACCTCGAGGTCGACACGTCGGATGTCGACGCCTTCATCAATTGCGTGCGCTATCTGGGACCCAGCTTCGGCGGCATAAATCTCGAGGACATCAAGGCGCCGGACTGCTTCGTGATCGAAGAACGCTTGCGCGAATTGATGGACATTCCGGTCTTTCACGACGATCAGCACGGCACCGCGATAATTTCCACCGCCGGTGTGATCAACGCGCTGCATCTCACGGGCCGAAAATTGTCGGAGATCAAGGTGGTCGTGAACGGCGCCGGCGCCGCCGGCATCGCCTGTCTCGAACTTCTGAAAGGAATGGGACTTCCAAGCAGCAACGCCGTCCTGTGCGATTCCAAGGGGGTGGTCTATCGCGGCCGCACCAACGGCATGAATCAATGGAAGTCGGCCCACGCGGTGGAAACGAGAGACCGCACGCTCGCCGACGCGCTGAAGGACTGCGATGTGTTCCTGGGGCTGTCGGTCAAGGACGCGGTGACGCCGGACATGGTGAAGACAATGGCGAAAGCGCCGATCATTTTCGCTATGGCAAATCCCGATCCCGAAATCACGCCGGAGGCTGCAAAGGCGGTGAGGCCCGACGCGATCGTGGCCACCGGCCGGTCGGACTATCCCAACCAGGTCAACAATGTTCTGGGCTTTCCCTATATCTTCCGCGGCGCGCTCGACGTGCGCGCGCGCACGATCAACGAAGCGATGAAGATCGCGGCGGCGGAAGCGCTGGCCGAACTGGCGCGCGAGGACGTGCCTGACGAGGTGGCGCTGGCCTATCCCGGTTCGCGGCCAGTCTACGGGCCCGACTACATTATTCCGGCGCCGTTCGATCCCAGGCTCATCTCGCGCGTTTCCGCCGCCGTCGCGGAAGCGGCAGTGAAGACGGGTGTGGCTCGCCGCGAATTGAAGGATCTCGACGCTTATCGCTACCAGTTGTCCGCCCGCCTCGATCCGTCCGCCAATCTGTTCCAGCGTATCTCCGCCAGCGTGCGCGCCAATCCCAAACGGGTGGTGTTCGCGGAAGGCGAAGAAGAAACCGTGATCCGCGCCGCAGCCGCGTTTCAGAACTCCGGTCTCGGCAAAGCGTTGCTCGTCGGCCGCGAAGATTTGATTCGATCCGGCATCCACAACGCAGGCGTCGACGACACGCAGCTTGAGATCCGGGTACCGCATTCGGCGAAACAGGCGTCGCCCTATGTCGACGCGCTGTACAAACGCCTGCAGCGGCGCGGCGTGCTCTATCGCGATTGCGTGCGCATGGTGACGAACGACCGCAACGTCTATGCCGCGTCCATGCTGGCGGCCGGCGATGCGGACGCGATGGTGACGGGCGTCACCCGCAACTATTCCGCGGCGCTCAATGATGTGCGCCTGGTGCTCGACTCGCCGAAGGGGCAGCGCCCTATCGGCGTTATCGCCATCTTCACCAAGGGTCGTGTGGTGTTCGTCGGCGATACGAGCGTGCACGAAATGCCGACCAGCGAGGAACTCGCCGACATCGCCATACAGGCGGCCGGCGTCGTGCGCCATTTCGGCTTCACGCCGCGCGTGGCGCTGCTCGCCTCCTCGACTTTCGGCTTTCCACGCAGCGAGCGCAGCGAACGCATCGTCGAGGCGGTGCATATCCTCGATCAGCGCGGCGTCGATTTCGAATATGACGGGGAGATTGCGGCCGATGTGGCGCTCGATCCGGAAAGGATGGCGCTCTATCCATTCTGCCGTCTCACCGACACGGCGAATGTGCTCATCATGCCGGCCATTCATTCCGCCTCGATCTCGACCAAGCTGTTGCAACAAATTGGCGGCGTCGCCGTGCTGGGACCCTTGCTCGTAGGCCTGGAGCGGCCCGTCCAGATCGCGCCGCTGGGCGCCAAGATGAGCGAAATCTTCAATGCCGCGCTCATTGCGGCTCTGTGAGGCGGCCGGGGGCCTGAACCGGAGTGGTCCTGAAACGCCCGGCCCGTCAATCGCTTAGACGCCGGAGGGCCTGGGTGTGACGCGCGCAATTCCCCCGGTCAGGCGCCTTGCGGGGGAAAAACCGCCCCCCTATATACCCCCCAGACGCGGTACGGGCTTTTCAGCCCCGGCTGCGGTTTTGCGAAGATGGGGACGGACCGGAGGGCGCTCCTGAAGGAGGCCAGGTCTCCGTTGCCCGAAAGGAAGGACGAACAATGGCTAAAGTTATCGGCATCGACCTCGGCACCACCAATTCCTGCGTGGCCGTGATGGATGGGGCGTCGCCCAAGGTTATCGAGAATTCGGAGGGCGCGCGCACCACACCCTCCATCGTGACGTTCACCGGCGATGGCGAGCGCCTGGTCGGCCAGGCCGCCAAGCGACAGGCCGTCACCAACCCGGAATTCACCTATTTTGCGATCAAAAGGCTGATCGGCCGGCGCTTCGAAGATCCCATGACCCAGAAAGATGTGGGCATGGTGCCTTACAAGATCATCAAGGCGGATAATGGGGATGCCTGGGTCCAGGGACGCGACAACAAACGCTTTTCCCCCTCCGAGATTTCCGCCTTCATCCTCCAGAAGATGAAGGAGACGGCCGAGGCCCATCTGGGCGAGAAGGTCTCCCAGGCCGTCATCACGGTTCCCGCCTATTTCAACGATGCCCAGCGCCAGGCCACCAAGGACGCCGGCAAGATCGCCGGGCTCGAAGTCCTGCGCATCATCAACGAACCCACGGCGGCGGCGCTCGCCTACGGCATGGACAAGAAGGGGTCGGGCACGATCGCGGTCTATGACCTGGGCGGCGGCACGTTCGACATTTCCGTGCTCGAAATCGGCGATGGCGTGTTCGAGGTCAAATCCACGAATGGCGACACGTTCCTGGGCGGCGAGGATTTCGACCAGCGGCTCGTCAACTACCTGTCCGATGAATTCAAGAAGGAAAGCGGCATCGACCTGCGCACGGACCGGCTGGCGCTGCAGCGGCTGAAGGAAGCCGCCGAGAAGGCGAAGATCGAGCTGTCCTCCGCGATGCAGACGGAAGTGAACCTGCCCTTCATCACGGCCGACGCGTCGGGACCGAAGCATCTGACGATGAAGATCACGCGCGCCAAACTGGAAGCGCTGGTCGACGATCTCGTCCAGCGGACGATCTCGCCGGTCAAGCAGGCGCTCAAGGATGCGGGCGTGTCTGCCAACCAGATCGACGAAGTGATCCTCGTCGGCGGCATGACGCGCATGCCGAAGGTACAGGAAGTCGTCAAGCAGCTGTTCGGCAAGGAGCCGCACAAGGGCGTGAACCCCGACGAAGTCGTGGCGGTCGGCGCCGCGATCCAGGCGGGCGTACTCAAGGGCGAAGTCAAGGACGTTCTGCTTCTGGATGTGACGCCGCTGTCGCTCGGCATCGAAACCCTGGGCGGCGTGTTCACGCGGCTCATCGAACGCAACACGACGATCCCCACGAAGAAGAGCCAGACCTTCTCCACCGCCGAGGACAATCAGACCGCGGTGACGATCCGCGTGTTTCAGGGCGAGCGCGAGATGGCGGCCGACAACAAGATGCTCGGCCAGTTCGATCTCGTCGGCCTGCCACCTGCGCCGCGCGGCGTGCCGCAGGTGGAAGTCACGTTCGACATCGACGCCAACGGCATCGTGTCGGTGACCGCGAAAGACAAGGCGACGGGCAAGGAGCAGCAGATCCGCATCCAGGCCTCCGGCGGCCTTTCCGATGCGGATATCGAGAAGATGGTGAAAGAGGCCGAGAGCCACGCGGCGGACGACAAGAAACGTCGCGCGCTGGCCGAAGCCAAGAACCAGGGCGACTCGCTTATCCATACGACGGAGAAGGCGCTCTCCGAGCACGGCGACAAGATCGGCGCGGCCGAGCGCACGGAGATCGAGAACACGATCGCCGGGCTCAAGGAAGCGCTCAAATCCGACGATGCCGACCAGATCATGGCCAAGACGCAGGCGCTGGCGCAGGCGTCGATGAAACTCGGCGAAGCCATGTACAAGGCGCAGCAGACGGAAGGCGAAGCCACACCGAATGGCGCTCCCAAGCCCGACGAGAATGTCGTTGACGCGGAGTTCACCGAAGTCGACGAAGACAAGAAAAAAGGCGCGGCTTAAGCTTCGCCTTCGGGCAATGAGGCAATTGGGGCGCCGATATGTCCGGATCGACTGCCAACGAACGCTTCGCCTCCCCCTCACGGGGAGGCCGAAGCGTCCCGCGCTCCGGGCGCGGCGCTTCCTGCTCTGAAATCACCGCAACGTATCCGTTCAGACCATGAGCAAGCGCGACTATTACGACATTCTGGGCTGCCAAAGGGGCGCTTCGATCGAGGAGATCAAGGGCGCCTATCGCAAGCTCGCCAAGGAGCTTCATCCGGACCGCAACCCGGACGACAAATCCTGCGAGCACCGCATCAAGGAACTCAACGAAGCCTACGATGTGCTCAAGGACGGCGAGAAACGCGCCGCCTATGACCGCTTCGGCCACGCCGCGTTCGAGAATGGCGGCGCACGACCCAACGGTTTCGGCTTCGATTTCGCGTCATCCTTCACCGACGTGTTCGACGATCTGTTCGGCGAGTTCATGGGCGGCAAGCGCGCGCGGCGGCAAAACCGCGGCGGCGATCTGCGCTACAATCTCGAGATCACGCTTGAAGATGCCTATAACGGCCGCAACACCGAAATCCATGTGACGACAGCGGTGCCGTGCGAAGCGTGCGGCGGTTCGGGCGCAGAAGCGGGCACGCGGCCTGAGCAATGCCCCACCTGCGCCGGCGCCGGCAAGATACGCGCGCAGCAAGGTTTCTTCACGGTCGAGCGCACCTGCCTGCAATGCCGGGGCACGGGCCGTATCGTCCGCAACCCGTGCAAGCCCTGCCGGGGCGCAGGGCATGTGCAGAAAGACCGCACGCTGTCGGTCAATGTGCCGGCGGGTGTCGAGGAAGGCACGCGTATCCGGCTCACGGGCGAAGGCCAGGCGGGGATGAATGGCGGACCGCCGGGCGACCTCTACATTTTCCTGTCACTCGCGCCGCATCCGATTTTCCAGCGCGACGGACACAATCTGCATTGCCGGGCGCCGGTTTCGTTCGTCACCGCGGCACTCGGCGGCACCATCGAAGTGCCCACCTGCGACGGCGGCCGCGCGAAGATTGCCATTCCGGAAGCCACGCAATCCGGCCGGCAGTTCCGGCTGCGCGGCAAGGGCATGCCGGTACTGCGCGGCGGCGGCATGTCGGGCGATCTTTATGTCGAAGTCGCGGTCGAGACTCCCGCCAAGCTGACACGCAAGCAGAAGGAATTGCTGCGCGCGTTCGAGCAGGAAAGCGAAGCCGGCACGCACCCCGAATCCGAAGGTTTCTTCGCCAAGGTCAAAGAATTCTGGAACCGCGGCGACGAAGCGTAACGCCGGGTCCGATTGCCCCGCATGAGCGCGGCGGCGAATAAGCCGCCTTGCCGAACACCTTATGCCCGTGCAGGCTCATAAAGCGGTGAAGACGCCGCGTTGAGGGGGCAGATGCCGGCAGCGATCGCGACCGAACAGGCCAGCCAGGGCCATCTCCTGCGTATTCTCGGCCTCTGGTTCGGAATCGCCGTGGCGCTGGGCAGCATGATCGGCGCCGGCATTCTGCGCGCGCCTTCTCTGATCGCGCATGACGTGCCCGATGTCCGGATCATACTGGGCCTGTGGGTGTTGGGCGCGATCTACGTCGCGCTGCAAGGCAATGTGCTTTCCGAACTCGCCACCGCGGTGCCGCGCGCGGGCGGTCCTTACGTTTACATGCATCGCGCCTTCGGCGATGTCGGCGGGCTGGCCGTCGGCTGGACGGACTGGATGGCGCATGTGAGCGCGACGGCGGCGCTTTCGGTTTCCTTTGCCGATTTCCTGGCGCTCATCTGGCCGGCCGAAGCGCACGCCACGTCTGCAACCGCCGCAATGGTGCTCATGGCGATATTCGGCCTCAACGCCATCGGGCTCAGAGAGGGGCGCGCCTTGCAGGAATCCACCAGCCTGTTGAAAGCGGCCGCGCTGATTGCCTTCTGTATCGCCGCGGTCGTTCTAGCCGTGCGCCTGCATCCCGCCGCGCGCGCGCTGCCACCCATAGCGCCGCTGATCGGCTGGACCGGGCTGATCGCCGCCTTCCAGCTCATCGCCGGCGCCTATTCGGGCTGGATAGAGCCCGCTTATTTCAGCGAGGAAAACGAAGACCCGGGGCGCAGCATTCCGCGCGCCATCGGCATCGGCATCCTCGTCACCGCGGCTCTTTATCTGTCGGTCAATGGTGTACTGTTGGCGACGCTGGGCATCGCGGGCGTGGCGCACAGCGCGTTGCCGTTCACCGCGGTGCTGTCGCAGGTCGGAGGCTCGGCCGCCGGCATTCTGTTTGCGGTGTGCGCGATGGTGATCGTGGCAAGCTGCGCCAACGCCTCCGTCATGGCGGCGCCGCGCATTCTGCTGGCGCTGTCGCGCGACCATTTGCTGCCGGCGCCCTTCAGGACGGTGAACAAAGGCGGCAGTCCGCCTGTCGGGTTTCTGCTGACGGCCATTGTCGCCATCGCGCTCGCCACCACCGGCTCCTTCGGCATCGCATTTGGCCTCATCGCCACGCTCAACGCCGCGGCTGGCCTGCTGGTCATCGTCGCCTATTTCGTGTTGCGCCGACGCGAACCCGACCTCGCGCGTCCGTTCCGGGCCCTCGCGCATCCCGTTCTGCCGGCGCTGGCGCTCGCCGCCAACATTTTGTTGTTCGTGCTGTTTCTCAATGCCGACCGATTGGGCGCGCTCTATGCCGTCATCATGTGGCTGCTGTGCATTCCCTTCGCCATCGTCGCCCGGCGCGCGCGCCGCAATTCTCCGATCCCCCAGCAGACATGACCGCGCGCCCGCACATCCCTGTTTCCCATGTCACGGCCGTCGTCATCGGCAATGCGCTCGAATTCTACGACTTCCTCACCTACGCCCTTTACGCAACCTATATCGGCAACGCGTTCTTCCCTTCGCACAACGCCTCGTCGCGCTTGTTGCTCTCGCTCGCCACCTTCGGCGTCGGCTTCCTGACAAGGCCCATCGGCGGCATCGCGATCGGGCGGCTGGGCGACAGGTATGGCCGCAAACCCGCCATGTTGCTCTCCTTCTTCCTGATGGGCGCGGGCATGCTCGGCCTCGCGCTCACGCCGTCCTACGCGCAGATCGGTTTCGCGGCACCCATCCTCGTGCTGGCCTGCCGCCTCATTCAGGGTTTCGCATTGGGGGGCGAAGTGGGACCGTCCACCGCCTATCTGATTGAAGCCGCACCGCCGGAACTTCGCGGCCTCTACGGCACCATGCAACTCACCTCGCAGCGCGCCTCGACGCTCGTTGCCGCGATCGTGGGCGTGGCACTGTCGAGTGTGCTGAGCGCGCATGCGCTGCAGGATTGGGGCTGGCGCGTCGCATTCCTCCTCGGCGTCGCCGTGGTGCCGTTCGGCCTCTGGATCCGGCGCAATTTGCCCGAGACGCTGCATGCCGCGGATGACGCGGCGCTGGCGCCCGACGCCACCAGGGGCACGCTCGCCCTCAGCAGCCGCCTGCGGCCTTACCTGCGCGTCATCGTCTGCGGCTTTGCGCTGTTGAGCAGCGCCACGATCGGCATCTATGTCATCACCTACATGACGACCTACGCGCTCAACACGCTGCATAAAAGTGCTGCGGTTTCGCTCGGCGTGACCATCGTCACCTCGCTCGTCGGCGTGATAGGCCATCCATTGAGTGGCTGGCTCTCCGACCGTATGGGACGCAGGCCCGTGATGATCCTTCCAGGGCTCCTGATGATCGCGGCGATTCTGCCGGCCTTCTGGTGCATCGTGCATTTCTCCTCGACGCTTGTGCTCTACACCGCGATGGGCCTCGTCACCTTGCTGTTCAGCCTGTCCACGGCACCCACCATCGTCGCCCTTTCCGAAAGCGTGCCGCGCGAGATCCGCTCCGGCGCCACGGCGACCGTCTATGCGTTCGCGATCTCGATCTTCGGCGGTTCGGCGCAATTCCTCGTCGCGTGGCTGACGGACGTGACGGGCAACCCGCTCGCGCCCGCCTGGTACTGGACGGCCGCGGCCGCCTTCGGAATTGTCGCGATGCTGGCAATGCCCGAATCCGCGCCGGTGAAACGGCGCGGGGCCTCAGAGATGACCGCGTGGGATTCATCATTCCGATAGAGCCGGATATAGGTGTTTGTTAACCGCCGGTTGATACGCCGTCTGAGTGCGCCAAGCCGCGTGCCACCCGTCGGCGCATCGGCAAACCAAACGGCAACGACGATTACGAAGGAACAGGGGGATTTTTTGAACCTCGACGATATCAGCGGGCGTCTGATGGCCGGCGAACAAATCCTCTGGTCGGGAAGGCCGCAACAGGGATTGTTCTTCACGCCGCGCGATGCGCTCCTTATTCCCTTCAGTATCTTTTGGGGCGGTTTTGCAATTTTCTGGGAGTACAGCGTCCTGTCCATCGGCGCCAGGTCTTCGCATGCTCGTCCGCCGTTATTTTTCGCTCTTTGGGGCGTGCCTTTCATACTCATCGGCCTGTTTTTGATCTTCGGCCGATTTCTGCTGGATGCGTATCTCAGGAGTCGGATAACCTATGCACTCACCAATCGGCGGGTACTGATCGCGCGTGCGGGACCGTTCCAGAAATTCTATGCACTCAACCTGGATCGCCTTCCCGGTCTTGCGCTCTCCGGAAGCGGAACCATCATATTCGGCGGGGCCGACCCGTTTGTGACACGCCGCGGATTCTCGGGCTGGATACCTTCGCTTTCGCCGATACCGCAATTTCTCGCCATTGAAAATGCCGGTGGCGTCTTCAATCAAATTCAGCAGCTGATCCAGACAAAGGCATAGGCCAGGCCGGACCTCGCGATCGTCAATTCCATCATACCGGAATCCGCGCCTGTGAAGCTGCGCGGGGTATGACGATTGGGGTGTTGGTGGGTCAGCGCGAGCAAGCGAAAACGGAACCGTTAATAATTCACGCTTAGGATGCCGCCCGCTGCGATCTTCCAGAGATGCCCCATGTTGCGATCCTTCGACATATTTCGCAAAGCCACGCTCGGCTGCGGACTTGCGCTGATGATCGTGGTCACAGCCGGCGCCGCTCAAGCCCGTCCGGTCAATATTCTCTATTCTTTCAAAGGCGGCAATGACGGTGCCGAATCTGTTTCGGGGGTAATCTCCGACAGTCAGGGAAATCTGTACGGCACCACGCCGCGAGGTGGAGGAAACGGCTGCGGCGGCCTCGGTTGCGGTACGGTCTTCAAGCTGGCGCCGGACGGTACCGAGACTGTGCTTTATGCCTTTCAGGGTGGAAGCGACGGCTATTCGCCTTTCACCAACCTGGTCCGGAACAAGAGCGGCAATCTCTACGGCGTGACTTTGGGCGGCACCGGTAACAATTGTAGTTGCGGAACGGTCTTCCGCCTCGCGCCCGACGGCACGGAAGCAGTGCTTCACACCTTTTCGGGTGGCAGCGATGGCGCAGATCCGGCAGCGGGACTCCTGCTTGACAATCACGGCAATCTTTACGGCACGACGGCCAATGGCGGTGCGAACGGCAAAGGAACCGTTTTCAGGATCGCGCCGAACGGCGCCGAATCGGTGATGTATGCCTTCTGCGCGCAAGCTAATTGCACAGATGGCGCGGCTCCCTTGTCGGCCCTGATCGCCGACAAAGCCGGCAATCTATATGGAACCACGTCTTACGGCGGCAGCATTATCGAGGGCGGAACCGTCTTCCGGCTCGCGCTCGATGGAACAGAGAGCGTTCTTTACAGCTTCTGTCAGGTGCAGCCGAACTGCCAGGACGGGCAGCAGCCAGTGGCGGGCGTGACGCTCGACCAGGCAGGCAATCTTTACGGCACGACTTACCAGGGAGGCGCGCTCGATGATGAAAGTTCTGGCACGGTCTTCAAGCTTGCATCGGACGGTACGGAGACCGTGCTTCACAGCTTTTCGCCGAAGACCGACGGATCATTACCCCAATCCGGCGTAATCATCGACAAGGCCGGCGATATCTTTGGCACAACTTCGCAGGCCTTAGCGTGCGGAAGTGGTGCGGTTTACCGGCTATCGCCGGGTGGCAGCGAAAAACTGTTTTGCGTTCCGTCTCAAACCGACGCCAGCGTTATGGATAGAAACGGATATCTTTATAGTACCGGCGACGTCGGCGGCAAATATGACGAAGGCTTCGTGTTCGCGATAAAAAAACATTAGACGTTGGGGTTGATCCCGTCGGCGGCGCACGTCGCAACGAGGTTCACTCCCGCGTCAGAAGCCTGTTCATGTTGGGGCAGTCCGCGCCATCGGAAAAGATCGCGTCGTAGCGGCCTTCGTCGAGTATCTGTTTCGCGGCGCGGCCGAGCGCGCCGAACGCGGCACGCGCGGTGGCCGCACCCGCGCTGACGCGGCGCACGCCGGCGGCTTTCAATTCGCCGACCGGGGGAAGACCCTGCCAGACCAGAACATTGAGCGGGAGAGCGACAGCGTCCGCCATCTGCTTCATGGCTGCGAGATCGGTGACGCCGGGAACGAAGAGCCCGTCGGCGCCGGCTTCGCGATAGCGCCGCCCCCGCACGATGCTTTCCTCGACCGCGTTCCCGGCCGGGACAAGCGCACGCAGATAGACATCGGTGCGCGCATTGACGAACACGGCGCGATTCTCGCGCGCAGGCCTGTTTGATCGCGGCGATCTTCGCAGCCAAGAGATCGGGCGGCGACAGTCCGTCTTCCAGATTGATTCCGGCAGCGCCCGCGCGAACCAGTTCCAGCACGAACTCCGCAACCGCAGCCGGATCGGACGAAAAACCCGCTTCGCTGTCGACCGAGAGGGGCACGCCAAGCACGCGCACGATTTCGGCCACCATCGACAGCAGCGTCGCCTTCGGCAAGGCTTCGCCATCGGGATAGCCATGCGCCCAGGAGACCGCGGCACTCGACGTGGCGACGGCTTTGGCGCCGCAAGTCTCGACGATGCGCGCGCTGGCGGCGTCCCACGCATTCGGCAAAACGAGAATATTTCCGGCGGCGTGCAGCGTGCGGAATTCGGCGGCGCGGCTTTCCTGGGAGATCGACATGGGCAATTGCTCCTGCACTTGGCTTCACGACTTCGCTCCGTCACACTTGCGGAACGTCGGCGTTCTCACTCTAGAGCCAGATTTTTCCAAGTTGAAACACCTCAACATCGTCATTGCCCGGCTTGTCCGGGCAACCTATTTTGTTTCCTACAGAAAATTGGGTCGCCCGCATGAAGCGGGCGATGACGAATGTGAGAGCCGATTCCAATTGAAGCAATAACGCTCTAGCACGGCGATAGAACGAACCACGCGCGGAGAACTTCCGATTCCCACGTTTCTCATCGACCAATGGCGATTTCTGCGCAGCCTCGCCACGAGTCCGCGCCAGGTGGGCGCGATTGCGCCGTCGAGTCCCGGGCTGGCGCGCGCCATGGCCGCGCAGCTCGACCCTGCGTCAAGCGGTGACGTGGTGGAGCTGGGGCCAGGCACAGGAATCGTCACCGAAGCGATTCTCGCGCGCGGCATTGCACCGGAGCGGCTGACGGCGATAGAATTCGACGCCGATTTTGCGCGCGAGCTGCGCGCGCGCTTTCCCCTCATCCGCGTGGTCCAAGGCGATGCGTTCGACCTGGCGGCGAGCCTTGGACGCGAACCAACCGCGCCGCTCGCCGCGATCGTCTCGAGCCTGCCGCTCCTCAATCAACCGGTCGAACGTCGCGACACGCTGTTGCAGGAAATGTTCGCGCGCCTCACGCCCGGCGCACCCTTTGTGCAATTTTCCTATGGCGCAGGCGCGCCCGTGCCGGCGCCGCAAGGAACGCGCGTTGCGCGCGCGGCTTTCATTCTCGCCAATCTACCGCCCGCCAGCGTGTGGGTGTACCGGCGGGTGTGAGGGGGATTGGAAGGTGACACGCCTTATTCTTTACCCGCCCCTTGAGGGAGGGTTGTCTGTATACGGAAGCTTCGCCTATTCCGCCGCATCGACCGTTGCCCACGAACTCCCCCTCACCCTGCCCTCTCCCCCACAGGGGGATCGCGCGCGAGGTCGGCACACCTTCGCCAATGCGGGTGAGGGGGCATCGGCGAGGTTTGTCTGTGTACGGAAGCTTCGTCTACTCCGCCGCTTCGGCCAGATGCGGTGCCGCCTGCAACACATCCGCCGCCACATGGGCCTCGAATTTGCGGAAATTGTCGCGGAACATCTGCACGAGCTTACGTGCCTGCGCGTCATACGCGGCCTTGTCGGCCCAGGTGTCGCGCGGGTTGAGGATTTTCGCGTCCACGCCGGGCACCGCGACCGGCACGCGGAAACGGAAATGCGGATCGATGCGCATCTCGGCCTGCGCCAGCGTGCCGTCGAGCGCCGCGGCGAGCAAAGCGCGCGTCGCTTTGATAGGCATGCGATGGCCCGTGCCGAAGGCGCCGCCCGTCCAGCCCGTGTTCACCAGCCAGCAATCGGCCTGATGCTGGGCGATGAGATCGCGCAACAGATTGCCGTATTCCGACGGATGACGCGGCATGAAGGGCGCGCCAAAACACGTCGAGAATGTAGGTTCGGGTTCCTTGCCCAGGCCCTTCTCCGTGCCCGCCACTTTCGCCGTGAAACCGGAGAGGAAGTGATACATCGCCTGCGATGGCGTGAGCCTGGAGATGGGCGGCAGCACGCCGAACGCATCGGCCGTCAGCATGATGACGTTTTTGGGATGCGGCGCCCGGCCGGTGGACGACGCATTGGGAATGAAATCGATCGGATAGGCCGCGCGCGTGTTCTCGGTGTAGCGGCCGTCGTCGAGATCGAGCTCGCGCGTTATGGGATCGACGACGACATTCTCCAGCACCGTGCCGAAGCGCTGCGTCGTGGCGTAGATTTCGGGCTCGGCTTCCCGCGACAGCTTGATCACTTTCGCGTAGCAGCCGCCTTCGAAATTGAACACGCCGTGTTCCGACCAGCCATGCTCGTCATCGCCCACCAGCGTGCGCGACGGATCGGCGGAGAGCGTGGTCTTGCCCGTGCCCGACAGGCCGAAAAAGATCGCCGAATCGTCATGCTTGCCCGTGTTCGCCGAACAATGCATCGGCATCACGCGTTTGGGCGGCAACAGATAATTGAGGATGGTGAAGACGGATTTCTTCATCTCGCCCGCATAGGACGTGCCGCCGATGAGCACGAGCTTGCGGGTGAAATTGACCGCGATCACCGTGCCCGTCGCACAACCATGCGCCCTGGGATCGGCCTGGAAGCCCGGCAGATCGACGATGGTGAATTCGGGCGAAAAATGCGCGCGGTCCGCGGCACCCGGCTCGATCAGCAAATGCTGGATGAACAGGGAATGCCAGGCATATTCGGTCACCACGCGCACCGGCAGGCGATGCGTGGGATCGGCGCCGCCGAACAGGTCCTGCACGAACAATTCGCGGCCCTGCGCATACGACATCATCGATTGGTAGAGCGCCTCGAATGCCTCGGGCGTCATGGGCTTGTTGTTGTCCCACCAGATCTGGCTGTCGCTCGCCGTATCGCGGACGATGAATTTGTCGGAGGCCGAGCGGCCCGTGTGCTGGCCGGTGAGTGCGGCGAACGGACCGTTCTTGGCGACCACGCCCTCGCCGCGCGCGACGGCCATTTCGTAGAGCCTGGGCGCCACCAGATTCCAGTGAACCGATTTGAGGTTGCGAAAGCCCTGGCTCTCGAGGCCGTGTGCGCCCGGATGCCGTCCGTTGTCAGACATACCCACTCCGTTTTTCAATAAAGCGGCCTTCACCGGCCGTCCTTTTCCCCGCGGCGGTTCTCACCGCTCAACGGCCACAGGATAGGCTCGCCTGCCCCGTCGCCGCAAGGAAAGGGCAGGACTGCGCCAGGAAATGCAACGCGAATTCTGTCGCGGTCAGAAAGCGCATCATCGTGCGATTTTTAACGATGTTGTCCCGTGTTAGGTTGCAGGCCATGGCGCTGTCGGATGCCGAACTCGAACGCTATGCCCGCCACCTCGTGTTGCGCGAAGTGGGCGGCGCGGGACAGGCGCGTCTCGCAGCCGCACGCGTGCTGGTCGTCGGCGCGGGCGGGCTGGGAAGCCCGCTGATACTTTATCTCGCAGCTGCGGGAGTGGGCACACTCGGCATCGTCGATTTCGACCGCGTCTCGCTTTCCAATCTGCAGCGCCAGATCGCGCATCGCACCGCGGATGTTGGCCGCCTCAAGACGCAATCGGCCGCCGACAGCGCCGCGGCGATCAATCCGCACGTCCATCTCGAGTTGCATCCCGTCCGGCTCACACCCGAAAATGCCCACGAGTTGATCGCGCGCTACGACATTGTGGCCGACGGATCGGATAATTTCGCCACCAGGTTTCTCGTCAACGATGCCTGCTTCTTTGCCGGCCGCACGCTGGTCTCGGCCGCGGTGACGGAATTCGACGGCCAGCTCGCGACCTTCAAGGCCCATGACAAGAGCGGCGAATATCCCTGTTACCGCTGCCTGTTCCCGGCACCGCCGCCGCCGGGCACGGCACCCTCCTGTTCGGAGACGGGTATATTGGGTGCGGCGGCAGGCGTGATGGGCACGCTCCAGGCGCTGGAGGTGCTCAAGGAGATTTTGGGCGCGGGCGAGAGCATGGCCGGTCACCTCCTCGTCTACGACGCACTCGCCACCCGCTTCCGCAAGGTGCGCGTGCGGCCAGATCCCGCCTGCCCTTTGTGCGGCCCGGAATCCCGGATCAGGAGCCTGGAGCCAGAGGTTTTCTGAACGGTGTTCAATTTTCCGAACAGTGTTCTGAGAATGCCCTGCTATCAGGGAATTTGGCAGGGAATAACAGGAAACTTCGAATAATCTCTTGCATGACACACCGAATTGGTTATACTACAACCAAAATTGTTTCACGTGAAACATCGGGCCGGATCGTCCAGGAAGGAACCGGCTCAACCAGGCGCATACACTGATGATCCTCGATGCCCCCTTCTTTGCCGCAGCCGACGGGTTCGTCCGGGCCGAGACGGCGGAGTTCGTGGCGGCCTGGCGCGGCTTCCTGTTTGTCCGGGGCTGCCGCGCGGGCGCGGAAAGTGTGGCGCGCTTTTTCGAAATTCTGCGCCGCCACGGACCGGAAGAGGCATTTGCGCTTCCGAAGGGCTCGTTCGCGCTGTGCGTGCTGGACAAAACCTCGGGCGAAATATTCGGCTCTGTCGATCCTTTCGGCCTCATGCGGCTGTTCGTGTCGCAGCAATCCGTGTCGGACGATCTGTTCGCGCTCTGCCGCCACCTGGGCGACAATGCGAACAATCTCGACCGCGACGGGCTCGCAGCCTTTCTCCGCTTCGGTTTCTACACGGAAGGACGCACCATCGACCGGCGCGTGCGCGCGCTATCAGGCGACGAGATCGTGCATATCGCACCAGACGGCGAAGTCGGCTTCCGGCGCAAGGCGTTTGCCGATATTCGCACAGCGCCACCGCCTTTCGACTTCGACGCCTATCTGCGCGATATACGCCTCGCGATCGTGGACGCGCGCGTGTCGCTCGATCTCACGGGCGGGTTCGACAGCCGGTTGCTTGTGGCGTGCCTGAAAGCTGCCGGGATCGCGGAGACCGCGACCTCGGGACAGGACGGCAATGTGGATGTCCGCATCGCGCGCCGGGTCGCCGCCACGCTCAACCTGCCGCACATCGCGGTGAAACATGAGGTGGCGGATCTCGCAGAGCGGTTGCCGGAATTGCTGCGCCTGACGCAGGGCCAGATCGGTCTGCTCACCTATGACCATATGTACCAGTTCCTCAGCGGGCGGCAGGCGCGCGGCATCACGCTCTGCATCGCGGGCGTGGGCGGCGAATTGTGGAAGGATTTTCTGTGGCTGCAGGATTTTCCGTTTCTTTCCGGCCGCGCGGATTTCGACCGGCTGTTCCGCACACGGATCGAGCCGCGCCCGCCCGGCACGGCTTCTTTGGCGCCGTCCTTCATTCCCGTCTTCGAAAAGGCGAAGCAGAACTATCTCGCCGCCATGCGCGAACGCTTCGGCACGCTCGACCACACTCTGGCGCTCGATGCCGTCTATGCGTTCCAGCGCCTGCCCTGGCTCACCGGGCCTTCCATCGCCGCCGGCATCCGCGCCGGCCTGCCGACCTTGTGCCCGTTTCTCGATCGCGACGGCGTGATCGCCTCGATGCACAAACCGAAATCCGAGCGCCTGTTTTCGCGCTGGCATCGCGAAACGATCCGCGAGCAAGCGCCGGAGGTCGCCGCCATCCGCACGACCGAAGGGCTGACGGCGCGCGGCGGCATTCCGGCGCTCACAGACCTGCCCTTCTATGCCGGCAACAAAGCGCTGCGCCTGGCGCAGAAGATCGCGCAGCGCCTGAACCTGCCGGAGATCGTGCGCGTCACACTCGACAATCCGCAATTGCTTAAAGCAGGCATGTCGCTCGCGGAAGCGCCGCCCGCGCTCGAACGCCTGCGCGCGGCGGACGTGCTCACGCGCGAAGCTGACGCGGCGCAACTGGGCCGGGCGCTGTTCGACCGCCTCCTCACGGCGGGGCTGACGCTGGAGGAGATTTCAGCTGAACCGATGAAGTAGGATTGCTGGCTCATCATGTGAGAGGGAAACATGCACCGGATCGCGTTGTCCTTTCTGTCCATTCTCTTCTTCACGACCGCCGCCTGCGCGGCGGATTCCCGCGCCGTCATCCTCAAGCAGGAACAGGAGATGGCCGACGCCATCGCGTCGGGCGGCGCGGCGGTGTGGGACAAATATCTCGACGCGCAAGTCATCTATGCCGAGGAAGACGACAGCTACAAAGGCAAGGCCGCGATGGTGAAGGAGATCGTGCCGCTGCCCAAGGGCCTCGGCGGCACGATCAGGATCGCGCTGCTCGCCTATCGCGAGGATGGCGACGTGGCCGTCGCCCTGTTCCGGCAAATCGAGACCGAGCGCTATTTCGGCCAGACGATCCACGCCAACTACCTGACCAGCACCACCTGGCGGAAACGCGCGGATGGCTGGAAACAGATCGCGGGGCAAGTGCTCGCGGAGAAGACGGACCCGCCCGCCATCGCGCTCCCCGCAAACCGCCTTGCGCAATATGCGGGCGCTTACCGGCTCAAGGATTCCGCACCCACTTACACGCTCGCGGTCGTGGACGGAAAGCTCACCGGCACCCGCAACGGCCGCAAGCCTGTGACATGGAATGCGGAAGCACCCGACGTGTTCTTCGTCGCCGGCGATCCGCGCATCCGCAAGATTTTCCAGCGCGACGCCTCGGGGCGGATCACGGGCTTTGTCGAGCGCCGCGAAAGCTGGGACATCGTGTGGCAAAAGGAATAGAGATGTCTCCCGCATGACCATGATACGCGATATGAGTCCGCAAGCGATCGTCGAAATCTTCCGGCGCAATCTCACGCGGCATTATTTCGACATGAAAGGCCGCGTGCGGCGGCGGGAATTCTGGTCCTTCCTGCTCTGCTGTTTCGTCATCTATGTTGCGGCCGGCATCGTCGAAGCGATCGTCGAGCGCCGGGTGCTCACACCTTTTATCGGGCTCATCCTGCTGCTGCCCATCGCGGGCCTCGGCGCCCGTCGGTTGCAGGACACGGGCCGGAACGGCAGGCTCATCTGGGCCTACACGTTGCCCGCCGCTGTTCTGGAGCTGGTCTCGCTCATCGGCGCATACGGACCCTATGGCATGTCGGGCACGCTTTATCTGATCTTCCGGCTGGCCGCTCTCGCCTGGTTCCTGGCGCTCATCGTGTTCGCCTGTCTCTGGGCGCAAGCGGGCATGACGGGCCCCAACGCCTACGGTCCAGATCCGAGGGTGGCGCCTGTAGCGGTGTGAGGGAGATAGAGGCGGAGTTTAACTACCTGTCAATCAAACCGGCAGCAGCTCAGATATTACAATATCGAATGCGGTTACCTGGTCGGCGAACACACTAACGCTGGACGCGCGCAAGTCGCTCATTGTCAGCGCGAACGTCGCTGCCACTGGGACCGCCGGCTTGACGTTGACAACAAACGACGGCGGGACGGGTGGGGTCATCACGTTTAACAGCAATATCACGTTCGCGAGCACCAGCGAGGCGTTGACGATCAATGGCAACGGCTACATGCTTGTTACAAATATATCAACTCTGAACAGCGCGCTCATGGGTTCGAGTACCTATATTGCCCTGGCAAACAACGACGACGAGTCAACGTCGCCCGTTTTTTCTTCCTCTCCGATTTCGACGAGCGTCGGGGTGCAGATTGAAGGTCTAGGAAACATGATATCCAATGTTTCCATCGATGATACGACCGCAAACGATCCCGTGGCATTATTTACTCAAGTCAGTTCCAGCGGATCTATTTCGGATCTCAACCTGAGTAACTTTGGCGTAGTTGGAACAGGGAGCGATACGGGCAGCGGTTGCGAAGGCGTGACCGGGGGGCTTGTTGCAAAAAATCTAGGCCTATTGTCGAACAATTCCCTCACCAGCTCCACCGTATCCGCCCAACTTAGCGGCACGTCTTGCGATTACTCAGCCACTGTACACTCCTACCTCGGTGGCCTTGTCGCCCATAATGAAGGCGCAGTCAAAGGTTCATATTCCTCCGCCGCTGTTACAAGCGCGTTGGCGGCCAGCTACGTTGGGGGGTTGATAGGTTTTAATGACTACGAAGATACGGTGTCCGGATCGGCCGCCGTCTCGAATTCCTACGCGACCGGCGCGGTCTCAGGAACTGGAAGCCTAGGCAGCCCAACCGTTTATTGTATAGGAGGTCTGATTGGTTATGACAGCTTAGGTGCCGTCTCAAATTCCTATGCGACGGGCGCAGTTTCAGGCAATTCGAATGATAATACTGGAGGCCTAATCGGCTGGAACGTGCAGGCGGACATAAGCGGCTCTCATGCAACCGGAGGCGTAAGCGACGCAAGCGGCATCCTCGGTGGGCTTATAGGATACAACACGGTCTTGCTTACCTCGCCGGCCATCTTCACCATTCTTAACTCATACGCCACAGGATCCGTTACAGGAATAAGTAATCACGGATATGACGACAATACCGCAGGAGGGCTCATCGGCTTTAACAGCGGCGGAAACATCGGCGGAGAGATCGGCTCCGTTTATGATATTGTTTGGGCGACTGGTGCCGTGAGCATTCCGTTTACCGATACTTACGCTGGCGGCTTGGTTGGGCAGAATCATTTGAGTCCGACCGGCATTGGAGCCCGGATTGAGTACGCGTACGCGACCGGCAGCGTCTCGGGCGGCGCAACAATGGGCTCGCTCGTAGGCCTGAATTCAGGGGGGACAATACTTCAGTCTTTCGCGACAGGGTTTCTCACGACGAACTCAGCTCTCGAGATAGGCGGTTTGGTGGGTTTGAATGTCAGTGACGGAAGTTACCCAGCAACCGTCACCGACTCGTATTCGCTTGGCACTGTGACAAATGATGGTTCCGGGGGGGACACGGGCGGATTTGTTGGCGAGAATTATTATTTGATGGGGACTGCTGTTGCAACCACCGCGACGTCTTATGAAGTCGGAACCGTCACCGCGTCTTATGGCACCTGCTCCGGAGAATATGTAGGAGCGGGCGCAACAGACAAGGGCTATATGTCAGGATTAAATACCTACGCTTACTACGACAATACCAACAACTATAACAGCCTACCTGGCGCAGGTTGCCCTTCCGGCGACAGCGGCATTAGTGAGCTTCCATCATCGGGGGTGCCAAGCGGTTTCAGCACTTCAATCTGGGGCTGGGCATCGGGTACTAATTGCGGATACCCCTATCTACTGCATGTGCCGCCAGGGACGACCTGCGAAGGTGCCGAATCGTTCAAGCGAAAGCAAAAAGCAACGAGACAAGAGCGGCCAAGTGCCTCAACCCGATGACTTAAGCACCTTTCTCGGGTTCGTCCATGTGCGACGTGCAAGGACTCGCTCTTCTTTGCCAATAGCATCGGCGTAGATAGCAGTCGTCTCAATCCGCGGGTGCCCCATCCATCGCTGCACGATATTCAGCGCGATCTGCTTCTGTGCGGCCTCAACACCAAAGGCGTGCTGAGCCGCCCTCGGGTGGTAAGTTGCTCTCCGATTTTTGCTGCGCGCATAACGAACTTTACGTACTGCCAAGCGGTGGTACGGCCCCACGCCCAAAGTCGTTGTTCGCGACGAACTGCGTCTAGTTGTGCGTTAAGTACGTCGTGAACAACGTCCAGGCGCTGGACCAGCTCCGGCGGTACCGGCACGGCACGAAACAGGCTGCGCTTTCGTCGCTTGAGCGTTTCGAAGACGATGGCGCCATTCGACCGATCAACGTGCTCCGACGTGAGTGCGAGCAACTCCGAGATCCGTGCACCTGTGCAGCGGCAATCCGGTGACAGGAGCAACGTTCGCGAACACTGTCCAAGTGCAATGTTTCAAGCAGGACTGCATCGAAGATCGGTAGGCTCTCCTCCAGGTA
>Ga0302324_100002721_pt1 | contig 40360 bp, 37 predicted proteins | sample Palsa_T0_1_FD_201949 | JGI IMG/M metagenome (GOLD analysis project Ga0302324, IMG submission 201949) | Peat permafrost microbial communities from Stordalen Mire near Abisko, Sweden - Palsa_T0_1 | ecosystem: Environmental > Terrestrial > Soil > Palsa > Peat permafrost | place: Sweden: Abisko...
GGCGCCGAGACCTGAGCCGAAAGCAACTGCGGCTTCTCTTGAGAGCGTTGCCTCTATCCTGTACACGTCTGGAACGACGGGACGGCCGAAGGGCTGCGTACTCACGAACGAATGCCACCTGATCGCAGGCGCGTGGTACCGGGACCTCGGCGGCCTGTTGAAAATACACGTCGGTCAGGACCGACTCTACAATCCAAGCCCGTTTCACCACGTCAACAATCTGGTAGTCGCTTTGACATGCATGGTTCTAACTGAAAACTGTCTCATTTTGACCGACCGTTTCAGTGCCAGTCGCTGGTGGCCAGAAGTGGTCACTAGCGGCGCGACGATTGTCCATTATCTGGGTGTCGTCCCATCGATGCTCATGTCATTACCACCCAGCCCCGATGAGCGCAGTCACACCGTTCGCTTTGGATTTGGTGCAGGTATCGAGCCGCAGTTGCATGAGCCTTGTGAAGAACGCTTTGGATTTCCTTTTGTTGAAATCTGGGGAATGACCGAGATCCCTCGGGTGTTTGCTGCCAACATTGAGCCCAGAAAGATAGACAGGCGCGCGTTCGGCAGGGCAGCCGGTGACAATGAGGGGAAGATTGTCGACGAGAATGATCAGGAGTTGCCTGACGGTACGGCCGGAGAATTCGTTGTACGCACAAGAGGTTCGAAGCCGCACCTGGGCTTTTTTTCGGGTTACTTAAAGGATGAGCGGGCGACGGAGGATGCGTGGCGGAACGGTTGGTTTCATACTGGTGACATCGCATTACGCTCAGCGGACGGCATGTTCTGCTTCGTTGATCGGAAGAAGAACATCATCTGGCGGGGAGGAGAGAGCATCTCTGCGGTGGAGGTTGAGGAGGCAATTTTATCCCACCCGGCGGTCGCTCAAGTTGCGTGTATTGCAGTTCCGGATGAGCGGTGCACTGAAGAGGTCATGGCTTGCGTCGTGGCAAAGCCAGATGTGCTGCAAAATCAGCAGACCGCCGAGGAAATCTTCGCTTGGTGCAATCAGCGACTTGCTTACCACAAGACTCCGGGATGGTTGATATTTCGGAACAGCCTTCCCCTCACACCTTCGCAACGCCTGCAGCGAACCAGAATCTTTCCCCCGAATACAGACCCACGTGCTCAGTCGGGAGCGATGGATCTGCGCCCCTTGAAGAGGCGGAGCTAGTCGGGAGTCAGCCGACTTAAAGGCCTATGGGGCGTCCTTGAAGTGGGGCATGATCAGACGCGAGAAGTCCCGTAACACTTCGTACTCTGAGCCTGCAGGTGGCATCAGCGAGAGTTCAGTCAGGCCCGCACGTTGTAGTTCTCCGATCTGTGCGACCATTTCGTCTGGCTCGCCAACCAAGCACGAGCCTTGGATAGTTTCACGCGTTACAAATCGCCGCTCCTCTGCCTGTAGCGAAGTGCCGTGCTTGGCATGCAACTTTTGAAAGCGCGGCGCTTGCGGGCTTCCGTGCTCGTTTACATGAACAACGAACTCGTCCCAGATGTTCCTTAAAAAGGGCGGAATCAGCTCGTTGTTTCGCCCAGACTGCTCCCATACTTCAAACGCGAAATGAAGATTGGTCGTTACAATCGGACCCGCAAGTTGGATCACTCGATCGCTAGTCAACTTTTCACCTCTGCGCAGAACGCACGCAGTGACATTGTTACAAGCAAGAAAGTCCGAAGGTAGCGTCCGACCCACCACGCGCGCGGCGAGCGTAATCTGAGCAAATTGCTGTGAGACTATTGAAGGGATGAGCCCTCCAGCAGTGATCCAGCCATCGCCCAGGCGTCCGACGACCCCCAGCGCTTTGGGTCCGTTCGCCGCGACGTAAAGTGGAATTCGGTCTTCGAGGTTCAAGTAGGTCGGATCATCATGCATGAACCGGATCTCGTGCGTTCTTCCCTTATGCGAAAATTCCACGGCGTCTCCGTCTAGGAGACCGCGAACCACCCTGATGCAGTCCCTGAGCTCAGCGATGCTCGCGGGTAGTTGTCCCATGAGTCTCATCGCTGTATGCCCCGTTCCGATGCCCATAAATGTTCGCCCGGGGGCAAGCCGGTTGATGGTTGCGATGGCACAGGCGGTTACCGGGGCTAGACGTGTGCCGGGGGTTGTAATTCCAGTTCCAACATGAATACGGTGGGAATTCGCGGCAGCGAGGGCAAGAGTGACATAACAATCTGAGTAAAGCATTTGGGAATCGCCGACCCAGACACGATGGTAACCCAGGCGCTCTGCCTCCTGAACTATCTGCCATCTTGTGACGTGCGGCGGGAAGAGAAATCCGAATCTCATAGGTACCTTCGGAGGTCTTGGGCGGCCTTCAGCGCTGACTCCATCAACGGCTACGCCAGAGCCGAGTCGAACTCTTCATACGGCGCAGCGGTGTGCAGAGAGGACAACAAGGACAACGCCAGCTAGGCGCGTGACTGTTTCCTTTGACCTTTTCTCTCAAAGAGGTCGGCCAACACTTTGGTGTCGAAATAATAGGGCGTCACCTTCACTATCTTGCCGTCACGCAAGTCCCATACTTCACACAAGGGCATCGAAAAGCGTTCATCGCCCACACGCCCTTTGAGAACGACTCGGGCGGCCACGCTGTTCTGGTCCGCGATTAAACTCTCGATCTCAGCCTCCGCGTCCTCCCACAGTCCGAAGATGGTGGTGAAGAGCTTTACGTAACCATCGAAGCCATGGTAAGTACCACCGTAGGGCAGGCTTTCGGCTTCTACACAGAAAAAGTCTGGTGCCAGATACTGTTTCAGCCCCTCAAAATCTCCCGCGGCACCCAGCTGATACATGGTCTGGACTATTCTTAAGTTTACGTCGCGCATCTTATGTCTCCTCTTGCGAAAGCTAGCTAACGGGAAAAAGCACAAGGTCGGGAACTCAACTATCCGTGACCGGCAGAACGAGATCAGAACGGCGCGCTGAAATAAGGCCGATATTCGCCAATGTGCCCCGGAGTCGCTTGTGAGCCGGCTGTCTCCGACTGACGCCGAAGTAAAAGACACGGTTGCTTGGCGCAACGCCTTCGCAACTGCGCCCGATCGCTACTTCCCTGGGGGACGTGGCCAGGCCCCTAGACCAGATCCAAAACCCTCTAGCGCCAGACCGAACCCCAAGTTGTCGTGCAACTGTCGCGCGATTTCGCGCGTGATGACCTCACGCGAATACCGCAGGGCCAATATGGGCAGTTGGCTCAAACGTTCCGCCAACTCCCAGGCCCTCGGGAGCAACTCATCGGGCGGCACAATCTCTGCTATCGCGCCCCAATCAAGCGCCTGCCGCGCGGTTACGATCTCACCGGTGAGCAAGATACGTCGACCTCTGTTCATTCCGAATGCAAGCGGGTACGCGATGTGTACCCCATCTCCCGCCACGACCCCCATTGGGATATGTAGATCTCGAAAGGACGCGGAGTCGTCGGCGATGATGACGTCTGAAAAAAGCAAAAGCTCGGAGTGAATGTGCGCTCTACCGTGGACCGCTGCAATAACGGGGCAGGGAATCTCCAGCAGCTTCGAGAGCATGTTCTTCCCCTCCCAATAGATTTGGTCCAGTGATTCGGGAGGAACACTGGTGTCTAAGTTGAAGCTTCCTAGGTCGAGATCAGCGCAAAAATCATCGCCCGCTCCAGAGAGAACCATCACCTTATTTTCGCGGTCGGCGCCAATGTTGTAAAAGGCGTCGACAAGATCGGTATGAATCGCAGAACTCCATCGCAGAGACTTACCACTTGTGTGTAGAGTTACCTGTATTACGCCTGACCGACGCTCAAATTTGATGTTTTCGTATTTATTGGCGTAATTAGACAAGCTAGCCATCGTTTTATCTCCGGAAGGCAGCAACTGCCTCAATCAAACGTGACGACTTATATTTTGACTACAAATATACTGGCTAGTATACTATAAAGCGCATCGCTATGACAATGTACGAGTTGGAATAATACGTGATCAGAGGCTTATAGCGCCGGACGGTGCAAAGCCCTCAATCGGCGGCCTGGCAGACCACGCCGGCCGATCCTTCTACGAGGAGGTATCGTGACTGTTGTAACAGAGATATCTGCAGCAGATGTTGAGAAGTTGGGAACGGGGCCGATTCCGAACAAGATCTACTGGGATCCGAATTGGTTTTCGGCTGAGCGAGATAGGGTGTTTCGCCGCGTCTGGCTTTGCGTAGCGCGTACCGTTGATGTCGCGAGTCCCGGTAACTATATCGTCAAAGACATAGAAACGTGTAGGGCGTCAGTCATAATCGCTAGAGGACGCGACGGACAATTACGCGCGTTCCATAATGTCTGTTCCCATCGCAACATGAGGGTGTGTTTAGACAAAAAGGGGAGCACCGCTCGGTTTACCTGCCGATATCACGGATTTAGTTACGACCTAGATGGGCAGCTGCGTAGTGTCCCAGATGAAGAGTATTTCTTTGGGCTTGACAAGGGTGCCAATGGACTTACTCCGGTCGCATTGGAGACTTGCGGAACGTTTATTTTCATCAACCTGGATCCGAAACCGAAACAGCAATTGAAAGAGTTTTTGGGGGAACTTTACGATCGCCTTGAGAGCTTCCCCATCGGCGACTGGGCGTCGTCATTCAGCTTCGGGGGCGAAGCGCCCCTAAATTGGAAATGCGTGATGGACAACTTCCAGGAGTCGTATCACTTTGCGTTTACCCATGCCCGCACTGTGGTAGATCGAGCAACCGGCTCCGCCAATGTCTTCGGGCATTCATTGAGTTTTGAGTTTTTTGGCCCGCACCGTGTTCTGACGAACTGGGGAAACCTTGACCACAAATGTGCGCCCGTGGAACAGCTGGCTGCGGAATATGGCGGAGGCTTCGGGCAAAGCGCCATTCTGGTTGGGTTAAAGGACAGTGACTCGGCGGCCAAGCGCTCGCCAAACCTGTCTTCATACGCGTATTCGCTATTTCCGAACGTACAAATCGTTGTTGCACCGTCTTATATGCATCTTATCCAGTTCATCCCGCTTGATGCCGAGACAACCCACTGGGTCGTGACGATGTACTTTCCGAAGGCGAAAAGTGCAGGCGAGCGACTGAGCCAAGAGTACACGATGGCAATAGCCAAGGATGTCATTACGGAAGATATGAGCGTATTCCCACATATACAGGATGGAATGATGTGTGGTGCGAAGGAGTTTGTGAACTTCCACCGAAACGAGTCTCTTTGTCGTCATCTCGCCATGATGATCCAAGCCTATACCGAGGAGACGACCCGCGGGCAAACCGAGGTGGGGCGGTGACCGTGCGGCCCAATGACCGTGCTAGTCGTCTCCCCGATGGATTCGCAGACCTTGAACCTCTAGTCCCCGACTGGGCTGTGGCGACCAAAGCTGGCCGGCTGAAGAAGAGGATTGACAGCACCGCCGAGGAGCGCCAACGCTTCTATGACACGACGTTGCCCCGTATGCGAGACATTATAGCTCTTGTCGACCAAGGCTCTCTCGAAGGCATGTCTGTCGAGGTGGCGCGCTTGATGCAGTTGGCTCTGATGATGGTCGAAATCTCAATGACTATTGAGCTTCAGAACCCGGTCTCTGAAATCAAGCATGCTGAAGCAGCCCGGCTGGTGCATGTTTACAGTGAACTGGACTCTTTGTGAAGTCTGACATGTGCATGGAGGTAGGCCCATGAGCCGATTACAGGGCAAAGTGGCGATTATTACCGGAGCTGCCCAAGGCATGGGCGAGTCACACGCTCGGATGATGGCCTCAATGGGCGCTAAAGTTATTATTACCGACCTTCAAACTGCAAAGGGCGAGGCCGTCGCCCGCAGTATTGGTTCCAACGCGCGATTTTTTGTGCACGATGTAACTGACGAGGCGGCGTGGAAACGGGTGGTGGTTGAGGCTGAGGCTGCATTCGGACCTGTCAGCGTGCTGGTAAACAACGCGGGCGTGGGTGATGTAACTCCCTTCGAAGCACTTACTGCGATGAAATTTAAGAAAACCATGGACATCAATGCCCTTGGGGTTTTTCTCGGGATGAAAGCAGTTGTCCCGTCAATGAAGCGCGCCGGAGGGGGTTCGATCGTTAATATATCGTCGGTCGCGGGAATAACTGGTGCAAAGAATTGCCTGGACTACGTTGCTTCCAAATTCGCGGTTACTGGCATGACAAAGGCAGCGGCACTAGAGCTGGCATCGCTGAACATTAGAGTGAACTCGATACACCCCGGAATGGTTGTCACTCCAATGTTAAACGAGAACGACACCATCGATCTTTCACAAGGGTACATGAAGCAAGTTTTGGATCGCGTTCCGATCGGCCGCCCGGGAAAGCCGGCTGAGCTGTCGCACCTCGCGATCTATCTGGCCTCTGACGAGTCGACCTACTGCACCGGGGCTGAGTTCACGGCCGATGGTGGGCTTAATTGCCAGCAATGAGATGAGTCCACGCTAGCTGGACGCAGAGAAGGCTGTGTCGTATCCCGCACCGATGTTGCGCAGCACGGTGACGCCAGTAGTAGCGGTCGAAGCCAATTCGTTCGCAGCGCCATTGCGAAGGAGTCATGAGGCGCAATCGCAGATTAGCTCCGACTCTAATCCGCGATTCAATGCCGAATGCTGACGATGCCAGGTGTAGTTAAAACTAACGACCGCCCACATCGCCGTTGCAGGAATTCACATAGCGTTCAAGCTCCGCCGAGGTAAAGTACGTGCGGTTGCCGTCCTTTTGGGGTCGGAGCACGCCTTCCTGGATCCGGTTGTAGAGCTGCGCGCGGCTGATGCGCAGAATTCGGGCGGCCTCCGGTATTTCGAAGCGCAGATTCGGGAGGGTCACCGCAGAGGGTGACTCGGGGCTGGCTCTTTTCGACGGCATCGGCGGTACCTCACGCCCTTATTGCGATGGACAGTTGTTTCATGCGCAAGCCCTTGTGGCATGCCAGACCCGACCGCCCGGCTTCGCAGCTCGACGCGAGTCTTCGTGACCGCGCTGGACCGTCGAGTGCCTTCTCTCGTCGGACGCAAACAGTACACCTGCGATGAGCTTCAAGCCGCGCAAATTGAAGTCTCTGACGCGACGGATATCTTCCGTCTGCGAGACTTCCAGAAGCTGCATCCAGACGCTCGGGTGATCTTCCCAGCGCGGTCGCGCGTGACGGTACTGACGTTCCACAATTTTATCGAGGCCATCCAACGAAAGATCCTCGAGGATGTTTGCGACAGAGGGGTGGATTCTGATCAAGACTTCCGCGCCCCTTCGGTCGGCGCGCACGGCGTGCCAGGCGAGCATCAACGTTGCTCGTGCCAGCTTCGTCGCGCTTTGGCGCGGCAGCCCTCCGAGCCGTGGCAAAACCGGCTCCAGTCCCAATGGACTGGATACGGCACGATTCCACCATTTCGGGTTTGCGAATTGCATGTCCATCAGCAGAAACGCGCAGTGGGCGACCCGGAGGCACGCGATTGGAGTCATCGCGCTGAATGCCGGACGGAACTGCGCCACGAGAGAAAGCGTATCGGGGCGGCGGGAGCGCGCCTCGCGAGTCAGCGTTTCGAGGCACAGGGCGTTGACCTCATGCGCCTCGCGCAGGCTCGCGACTTCCTGAAGGCGGGGAGCGTGCCGAAGCAAGCCTTCGGGGGAGTCGATGTGAGGCGCGGTTTCAGTGCCTGTGCCCCTCTTGATATCCTTCGGCGATCAGGAGGGCAGAGTCCAGGGGAGTCCATCGGTGCACCGCGTGGAGACATGCGGCCGCCCGGGGCGGCCGGATCTCGATGAGGCACCGCCAGCCAAGCGCTGCAGAGCGTGCTTAACTCAAGTCAGGGGGAATCAATGAGTGAATCCCTCAAGGCGGCCGTGCAAGCGGCTGTTCTGCGGATCCTGGAGCCCTTGGTCGTTTGGCTCCTGGAGGCTGGGATCGGAGTAGGGGACCTCCAGCCGCTCATCAAGACCGCTTATGTGCGCATCGCGCGCGAGCGGATTCGAGAGGCCGGCGGGGAATATAGCAAGCCCAACGCGTCGCGAATCTCGATCGTCACCGGTCTCACCCGGCGCGATGTCGCCAGCATTCTGGCGACCGATGAGTCGCGACCGACGCATGATCGGGGGAGGCAACGCGTAGAGCGCGTGCTCTCGGGCTGGTGGAACGATGCCGTCTTTCAGGATCCTTCAGGACAGGTGAAGTGGCAGTGCTCGCGGCTCACCTCGCGCGTCGACGTAAGCGGGATCCGAGTACGAGAGGGTGAGTGCGTGACCGATATTGGTCCACTCCTGCGGCAACGCCTGGTTTGGCGCGCGCTGCGCAAGGCCCCGGCACGTCTTTGTAGCCTCCCGCTCAATGGCTTCCGGTGTGCTACCACAGAGCGTCAACAGGCCGATGAAGCGCTGCAGCGCCAATCGGACGATCGGGTCAAGCGGAGCTCCCGCACCGCCAGAGGGTTGTCTTGGCATCACCCCGACCTCACTCGCCTCTTGCGCCGCGGATTCATACGCGGCAAGCGCTCTGCCTGGCTAGGCGTTACAGCATTGTTGCTCGGCGGCGGATCCTGGAACACAAAGAAGCCAACTGCAGAATTTCCTCGCATTGGACCCACCCAATTTCCTGAGTTGAGGACCAGCTGATTTCCTGAGTTCGGTACCACCCGATTTCCTGGGTTGGGTACCACTTGCGGAGCACTTTGGAGGCCCCCGATGGGGTACTGGAGTGGTCCGTCGATGCCAATTTCCGAGCAGAAAGAGCCGATTGCGATGATCGGCGCCGATGCCGCTACCGTCGTGAGCAGTCACGAGGGAGAAGACGGCATGGGCTCACGCAGCATGACGGTGGGGCGATACGAGGAGATCCGGCGGCGTCTGATCGAGGGGCGCAGCCTGCGTGAGATTGCACACGCACTAGGCTGCTCGCGCCATACGGTGCGCGAAGTACGTGACGGCCTGCGTGTGTCGCCGGCCGTACCAAAATCGACGCCCGACCCGCTGTGGATGTTGCAACTGGACTGGCCAGCGATCATTCACGATCTGGGACTGGGTCATCCGCTGAAGTTCCTGTGGGAAGAAAAAGCCCAGCACCTGACGACCTACTCGAACTTCTGGAAGCAGTTCTACCGCAAGTTCCCGCAATACCGGCAAGCCTCGATGACGGCACGCGAGTTTGTTCCGGGCGAGCGCGTGGAAGTGGATTATGCCGGCGACACGCTCGAGTGGATCGAGATAAAAACCGGTGAGATCCGCAAGGCCTATGTCTTTGTCGCCGGCCTTGGCTTCAGTCAGCTGCTGTTTGCCTGGGCGGCCGAGGATATGAAGAGCCGCAACTGGCTGGGCAGCCATCGACGTATGTATGCCTTCTACGCTGGTGTACCGCATGTGACGGTGCCGGATTGCCTCAAGCAAGGCGTGCTCAAGTGTCACTTGTATGATCCGGATCTGAACCCCGGGTATGCGCAGTTGGCGAGCCAGTACGCAACGGCTGTGGTGCCGGCGAGGCCCGATCATCCCAAAGATAAGGCGATCGTCGAGGGCTTGGTCAAACTGTTGATGCGCTACGCGCGCTTCCGTTACCGTCGCACTCGATTTACGTCCCTGCAACAGATCAATCAGGCCTTGGCCGAGTGCGTCGAACGCATCAACGCACGGCGCCATACTCGCTTCGGCATCTCGCGCCGAGAACGCTTCGAGACGCTGGAGAAATCCGCTCTCAAGATCCTGCCGCTGGATGCATCCGACGGCGGGGAATGGAAAGTGGCGACGCTGCATGCGGACTGCTACGTGCTGGTCGAGGCGGTGCTCTACAGCGCGCCGCACATCCATCGCCACAAGAAGCTGCGCATCAAGCTCACCGAGAACCAGGTGGAGATCTTCCTGAACCTGGAGCGCCTGGCAATCCATCCGCGCAGCCGCCATCGCGATGGTCGGCGCATCCGGATCGATGCGCACTTCCCCGCGGCAAGCCAAGCCTACTACGAGGCCGTACCTCAAAAGCTGTTGTCGCAGTCGCGCTTCATCCACAGCGAACTCAATCGGTTGTTCGTGGAGCTGTTCAATACCGATGTCTACGGCAACCTGCGCCGTGCTCAAGGCTTCGTGCGCAGCTGCACCAAAGAGATCAATGCTGCCGGGCACGAACTGGCCAGCGAACGCATAGGAGCAGCAATCGCCACCATGCGTCGCTACAACAGATATCGCGTGCCTTACTTCCAGGCACTGCTGGCCCAAGCGCGTAAACAGGTCGTCGGACCCGATGCCGGGCGCGAGATCGTGCGCCGACCTGGCAACCCGATGCTGCGTTACGCCGGCGTCCCAACCGACGAGTCCGTTGCAACTACTTCACCACAGGAGAGTCTGAATTTATGAGTACCGCAGTGGCCAAGAATCTGATGGCCGATATGAAGCTGTTCGGCATGCTCGGTGTGTTCGAGCAAAGCATTACCGATGCGACCCGCGATCAAACCAGCTACACCGAACTGCTCGACTGCCTGTTACAGGCCGAGGCCGATTACCGCCAAGAGCGCAAAACCGGCTATCGCATCAAGGCTGCCAAGTTCACGTTGCGACCGGCGTTCGAAGACATCGACTTCACCGCCAGCCGCTCGATTAGCAAAGCTCAGATCAAGGAACTCTACAGCCTGCAGTGGCTCAACGAAGCACGGCCCGTACTGCTGATCGGACAAACCGGCGTCGGCAAAACCTTTATCGCTCAAGCCACAGGTCTGCATGCCTGCGCGTGTGGTAAATCGGTGCTGTACATGTCGGTCACTACATGGTTGGAGAATCTGGCGCTGGCTCGCTCCAGCGGCACGTATCTGCGCTACCGCGACAAACTCGCCAAGCCGGACCTCGTCATCATCGACGACTTTGGCATGCGAAAGCTGTCCTCCACGGAAGCCCAGGATCTGTGCGAATTACTTGAGGAGCGCTCCATCAGCAAATCCACCGTGTTCACCACCCAGTTGCCACTCGATCACTGGGCAGAGGTCATCGCCGATGCGGTTATTGCTGACGCCATCCGCGATCGCCTCGAGCACTCAGCCCTCACTATCCACATCACCGGGGAGAGTTATCGCGGCGTCAAAGCACGAAAACTTGCCAGCAAGAAAAAGGACGCGTAAGAATCGTCGCCTTCGGCTCCGCCAGTGACCCTCTCAGGTGGGTCCCAACTCGGGAAATCGGGCGGTCCTCAACGAGGAAATCCTGCAGCAATTGCCTTTCTTGGTGGCAAGATAGGTTGCCAGCAGCTTATTTGAAAGCTTCTTCCCGAACGGGTCGTCAAGGTCATATCGAAACGGCCGCCCGTCGTTCCACGCACCCGGTTCATAAATGTAGCGCCGAAGGGTCGCGAGCTTTGCCTCGCTGGTTGGTCCGTACTCGGGCATTGCCCGAATCCGCTCCACAATCGCATCAATCTTCTGCTGTGTGGCCGCAGCGTTTATGCTCGGATCAACCATGCGATCGACGGCTATTTTTACCTTGGCCAAATCGATCGAAGACTCGGGCTGCGCAAGCATTGAGCGTATGCGTTGCGCTTCCTTCAGCTCGATTCCTTTCCTTGGGTCGTAGTACTCGCCAGGAAATTGCGAGTCCGCATCGTAGACGTACACTTCTGTTTTGCGCAGTCCCTCGTCCGAGAGCCCCGAGACCGTTACGCGCATGGTTTTTGGAGCGGGAATCGACATCACCAGCGGAATAAATGGGTGGTCAGTGAATAGATCGAGATCGCGCGACTGCGTCTCGCCGCCAACGTCGATCGTATAGCTGACCTTCGTCCCTGCAGGTTCACTGCCTCTCGCGTGCGAGATCTGCACCTTGTAAGTGCCGCTCTCCTTCAATTCGAAGGTCCAGACGCGTGAAGGTTGCACGGTCCCAGCGGCAGCACTGGAGATGACTACCGACACCAGCGCCAACAGCGCGCCATAGAGGAATCCACTCTTTCCCAGCTGCATACGCCGTTCTCGCCCTCTGCAGCGGCACACTTTAAGCCGGGAGCCTCAGATCATGTCTGTCGTACCCTTGCATGCGATCTCACTGAAAAACCCAAGTCATTGGTGCCCTTGGAAATGGGCGGCCAAGTCCGGCGCACCACGTCGGGAAAGTCGCGCGGACAGGTAAAAGGGCCCGCCAGTCTTTAAGGTGGCAAGAGCCCCTGCCGGTCAAAGACTTAGCAAAAGCTTCAGAGACTGCTTTGTATCGCGTTATAGACTAAATATAGTTATTAGTCTATTTTGTGAGACATGCCAGCCAAACAGCCCCCCTTCTACCCGTCCCAAAAGCGCATCCTCGCAGCGCTCGGTGAGCGCCTGAGGCTCGCGCGCCTGCGCCGCAAGCTCACCATCGACCTTACTTGTCAGCGTGCCGGCATCTCGCGGATGACGCTCTTTCGGGCGGAAGCCGGAAGTCCCGCGATCGCGCTCGGAACCCTGTTACGGATTCTCTCCGTGCTGGGACTCGAGGGCGACCTCGAAGCGCTCGCGCGCGACGACAAAGCAGGCAGGCTCCTCCAGGACCAGGCGCTCCCGCTACGCAGGCGCCGCGGTGCGCGCGCACCTAGACTCACCGACACAAGGAGCGTGCGCCGTGACGAATGAGGTGGAAGTGTGGCTGGATGCCGACTTTCTCGAGCGCACGCGCGTCGGCACCCTCTCCCACGATCGCGGGACGCTACGCTTCAGCTACGAGCCGGCGTGGCTCAAGAATCCTCAGGCCTTCGCGCTTGACCCCGATCTCTCCTTGGGCGAAGGGACCTACTACCCGAACGCCGAAGCGGGCAACTTTCGTGTCTTCGACGACTCGGCGCCCGATCGCTGGGGGCAGACCCTCATGAAGCGCCGCGAAGCGCTTGCGGCAAAGGATGAAGACCGGAAGCCCAGGACACTCTATGCGTGGGACTTTCTCTTGGGCGTCGAAGACGCGAACCGCCAGGGCGCGTTGCGCTATCGCCGCCCCGACGAGGAGGCCTTTCTCGCGCACGAGACCTTAACCGTGCCGCCCGTCGCGAGTCTTAAGGAACTCGAGGTCGTGGCGCGGGAGATCACCGCGAAGCACATCGACGATCTCGCGGCGCTGCGTCGGTGGCTGAAAGTCCTCGTAGCACCGGGGGCTTCCCTAGGCGGTGCACGGCCGAAGGCCAGCTTCACGGAAACGAACGGCAGCTTATGGATCGCGAAGTTTCCCGCCCACGATGACACCCGCGACGTTGGCGCCTGGGAGGCGCTCGCGCAGCGACTGGCGGCCCGAGCCGGAATCGACGTGCCAGCCTCGGAGCTGCGTCGCTTTAGCGGCGACTACCACACCTTCTGCGTGCAGCGCTTCGACCGCTCAGGTGTCCGACGGCGCTTCTATGCCTCCGCGATGGCCCTGCTGCGCAAGGACCAGAGCGAAGGCACGAGTTACCTTGAGCTCGCGGAGTTTTTGCACGCGCGCGGAGCCAAGGATCACATCGCCTCGGATCTCGAGCAGCTCTTCCGGCGAGTCGCGTTCAACGTAGCGATCGGCAACCGCGATGATCACTTAAGGAACCATGGGTTTATTCTCACCCCAACCGGCTGGCGCGTCGCCCCTGCATTTGATCTGAATCCCAACATCGACCGAGCCGATCACGTCCTGAACATTGACGAGTCTGATAACCGCCCGAGCCTCGCGACCGTCATCGAGACTTCTGAGTGGTATGTGGGATCAAAGGATCGGGGAGCCGCGATCGTTGCGGAAGTCCTGCACGAGACACGGCGATGGCGGTCTGCGTCGCACGCCCTCAAGATCGCACGTGCCGACATCGAGCTAACCGCGGCGGCGTTCGCGGAGTCGGATCCCGGGCACAGCCAATCAGGTCCGAAATCGAGCTAACGGATTGATCTTTAGAAGTTTCCATTACGAAGCAACTTGAAGCTCGACGCTATGATTTGACGTTCGCGTCTGTTGGCGAGCCGCCACCATCAGGTACCGGGTCGACCTTCGGATGCTATCTCGTTTCGACCGCACACATATACGCACCCGTCCCCGGGGGCCTCGTTTTCTCAGTTCGTTCTGGAGGAGATTGCCCATGCAACGATTTATCGGCCCGACACTCCTTGCCGACAATGAATCTCAGCCGAAGCGCAAGCCATTCGAAATCTACGACAGCCGGCTGTCTGGTTTCACCTTGCGGGTGCAGCCCAGCGGGGTCCGATCCTACTACGCCCGGTTCGGCAGAAATCGGCGTGTTGCATTAGGCCATGCGGGGTCAATCGACCCCGATGAGGCGCGGGAGCGGTGTCAGATCGTCCTCGGTAATGTGGCGCATGGCCGCCATCCGTTGCAAGGTCTCGGCGGAACTGACGGCATCACCCTTGGAATGTTCATCGCCGAGACGTACACGACCTGGGTCCACGCCAGCCGTCCGCGCACAGCTGCTGACGCACTCGAGAAACTGCATCGGCACTTCAGAACCTGGTATCCCGAACCGCTCACTGCCATAACGGTTGAACGCATTGAGGCGTGGAAGGTGCGGCGCCTGAATGAGGGCCGCAGTCCCTCAACTGTCTTACGCGATCTATTCACGCTCTCAAGCGTACTCAGACGTGCAGTGAAAGCGGGTGAGCTGACAGAAAATCCTGTGCGGCGCGTCGACAAGCCGCGCGTTGATCGCAGAGGCAAGGTGCGCTTTCTTGATCAGGCCGAGGAAACGCGCCTTCGGGACGCGCTAAAGGCGCGCGATGAGGAAATACAGAATCGGCGCACACTTGCCAACAACAGTCGGCAAGCACGCAACGAGCTGCTGCTGCCCCAGATGCACTTCGGCGATCACCTGACGCCCGCCGTCCTCCTATCAATGAACACCGGACTGCGGCGCGGTGAAGCTCTCAAGTTGCGCTGGGGTTCGGTGGACCTCGACCGTCGGCTCATCACCGTCGAGGGTAGGAATTCCAAGAGTCGCCAGACCCGGCATGTGCCACTCAATGACGAAGCGGTCCGAGTGCTGCGGGACTGGCGCGAACAGGCCGGAGCTGGAGCGCGTGTCTTTCATGTCGTCGGATTTCAGACCGCGTGGGAAACGGTCCTAAAGCGAGCCAGGATCAGCAAATTCCGCTGGCACGATCTGCGGCATCACTTTGCTTCGCGCCTTGTCCAGCAGGGTGTTCCCCTGAACACGGTGCGCGATTTACTGGGTCATGGCTCAGTCGGCATGTCGCTGCGCTATGCGCACCTTGCGCCGGATCAGCGGCGCGAAGCGGTCGCGAAACTCAATGAGAGGCCTCTTCTCACTCTCACCATGCGCCTTCAGTGGGAAGGCCTTCCGGCAGTAAGGGCCTACCGCGTGGACTCGATCGTGGTTAGGGAAGAAGAGGAACTAGCCGGCCAAATTCCGCTTTTTGGGAATCCGTCCGTCTTGGAGTTGCGCTTATAAGCACATTCAAAAATGCCTGGATATCTAGGTCAAAAACAAAAAAGGAGCGAGTCTTGCGCTTACCCTGCGCTTACGGCGGCGAGGCAAATTCGCCCTGCCTCGGTATCACGCTGATTCTATTGGTGGAAAGGGAGGGACTCGAACCCTCGACCCCGGCATTATGAGTGCCGTGCTCTAACCAGCTGAGCTACCTTTCCACGAGGGCGCGCATTGTCCTTACCCTGGCCCCGGAGTGTCAAACATTCGAGCCAATCGTAGTGCTTGCCCTGCTGGCCAAGCCTGCTCCCCTGCCCCCTCTTCACAGGCGACGGCTTCACGGATCCTGTGCGGCGACCGGCAAGACTAGCTGTCAGCACCGCCTAGACGTTGAAGCGGAAGTGCATGACGTCGCCTTCCTGCACGACGTAGTCCTTGCCCTCCAAGCGCAGCCGTCCGGCATCCCTCGCCCCGGCCTCGCCCTTGCCGGCGATGTAGTCGGCGAAAGCGATGACTTCCGCGCGGATGAAGCCGCGCTCGAAATCCGTGTGAATCACGCCCGCAGCCTGCGGAGCGGTCGAACCTATTCTTACGGTCCAGGCGCGCACTTCTTTGGGGCCCGCGGTAAAGAAGGTCTGCAGTCCCAGCAACCGGTACCCGGTGCGGATCACCCGGTTAAGCCCGGGCTCCTTGAGCCCGAGCTCCGCGAGGAACTCAGCGCGCTCCGCCTCATCGAGCTGAGCGATCTCCGCCTCGATCGCCGCGCACACTGCAACCACGAGCGCGCCTTCGGTGGCGGCGCGTCCTTCGAGCGCGGCGAGTAACGGGTTGTCGCTGAAGCCGTTCTCCGCGACGTTCGCCACGTACATCACCGGCTTCGCAGTCAGCAGCTGCAGCTCGCGCAGGTCGCGCCGCTCTTCCTCGCTCAGACTGAGCGCACGCGCCGGCCTGGCCGCGTCCAGCTGCAACTTCACGCGCTCGAACAGGGTGCGCCGGCGGATCGCGTCCTTGTCGCCGCTCTTGGCTGCCTTGGTCGCCCGTTCGAGACCCTTCTCGAGAGTCGCGAGATCCGCGAGTGCGAGCTCGGTGTCGATGGTCTCGACATCCGAGACCGGGTCGACCTTGCCGGCGACGTGGATGATCTCGGAGCTCTGGAAGCAGCGCACCACGTGCGCGATCGCGTCCACCTCGCGGATATGAGAGAGGAACTGGTTGCCGAGCCCCTCCCCCTGCGAGGCACCCGCTACCAGTCCGGCGATATCGACGAACTCCACGGTGGTGGGCACGATCTTCTCGGGCTTGGCGATGGCGGCGAGCTGCTGCAGGCGCGGATCGGGCACTGGCACCACACCGACGTTCGGGTCGATGGTGCAGAAGGGGTAGTTCTCAGCTGCGATCTGCGCGCGCGTGAGCGCGTTGAACAGCGTTGACTTGCCGACATTCGGCAGACCCACGATGCCGCAGCGGATGGGCATGACAGGAATTCGCTCTAGCAGTTCGCGGCCGGATCGCGGCCGTGCAGGCGGTTCATGGCGACCTGCGCGCCCTCGGTGAGCAACACCGGCACGGCATCCGCCCCGGCCAGCAGCGCCTCATGAATGAGCAGCGCCTCCGGTGCGTGGGGGCGCCCCAGCACGAAGTCCAGCACCTGCGAGCGCTCGCCCGGATGGCCGATACCAATGCGCAACCGCCAGAAGCCATCGCCCATCTGCGCGATCACGTCACGCATGCCATTGTGGCCCGCAGCTCCCCCGCCCTGCTTCAGGCGCACGACGCCGGCCGGGAAATCCAAGTCATCGTAGGCCACCAGGATGGCCTCGGTCGGCACCTTATAAAAGGAGGCGACACTGCGCACCGCATCACCGCTTCGGTTCATGTAGTTCATCGGTTTCACCAGCCACAGCTCATCGCCGGCGATACGCGCCCGCGCAGCCTCAGCGCGGTGGCGCGGCTCGCTGCGGAATATTGCGCCGTGACGCTGCGCCAGCTCCTCCACGAACTGGAAGCCGGCGTTGTGCCGTGTGCGCGCGTACTCGGTGCCCGGGTTACCGAGCCCGACGATCAGCTTGAGCGGCTCACCTGCCATGTGTTGCACTTACACTGCAAACGCCGCCGGCCGCGTTCGGCATTCCGAAGCGGCCGGCGGACGATCTGCCCGTGCCTGTCGTGCGGCTACTTCTTGCCGCCTTCCTTCTTGCCGGCCGCGGCTTCCTTCTTGGCCGGAGCGGCGTCCTTCTTCTCGTCGCCCTTCTTGGCGTCCCCGGCGGCAGCAGCCGCCGGCGTGCCGGGAGCGGCACCTGCCGCCGGTGCGGCACCCGGGGCACCCGCGGCTGCCGGAACTGCACCCTCTGCCGGTACGGCAGCCGCCTCCGCAGCCACCGGCTCCGGTTCCTCGGCGCGCGGGGCGTGGATCGACACTACCGGAGCGTTGCGCTGGGTCAGCTCCGGAATGGTCACGCCGTTGGGCAACGGGATGTCGGCCAGAAACTTGGTTTCGTTCAGGTTCATCTGCGCGAGATCGAGCTCCAAGAACTCCGGCAGGTCCTTCGGCAGGCAGCTGACCTCGACGTCCGCGCGCATGTGGGACACGACCCCGCCCTGGGACTTCACCCCGGGGGACACGCTCTCGCCCTTGAAATGGATCGGCAGACGGATGCGGATCCTCTCGTTCTCGACCACGCGTTGCAGGTCGATGTGCACGACGAGGTTCTTCGCCGGGTGCATCTGCACGTCCTTGATGACCGCCTCCTGCGTGCTGTCGCCGATCTTCAGCCGCACGATCGATGAGTAGAAACGCTCATCGGCGATCATGGTGAGCAGGTTCTGCTGATCGAGGATCAGCGGCTGGGCGTCCTGGTGGGCGCCGTAGAGGATGGCGGGGACCTTGCCCGTGTGACGCAGGCGGCGGCTCGCACCCTTGCCTTGCGCTACACGGACGTCCGCGCCGAAGGTGAATGAAATACGCATTACTTGAATCTCCGTTAGCTACTCATGTTTCGCGCCGGTCCGCGACCAGACCGCCACACCCAAAACCTCAGTCGACGTACAGCGAGCTCACCGAGCCCTCATCGAGGATGCGGCGGATGGTTTCCGCGAGCAGTTCCCCGACCGACAGCTGGCGGATGCGCCCTGCGCCCTTGGCCTCGGCGCTCAGTGGGATCGTGTCCGTCACGACCAGCTCATCGAGCGCGGACTTCGAGATCCGCTGCACCGCCCCTCCCGACAACACCGGGTGGGTAATGTAGGCGACCACCTTCTGCGCGCCCTCTTCCTTCAGCGCCTGCGCCGCCTGGCACAGCGTGCCGGCGGTATCGACCATGTCATCGACCAGCATGCAGGTCTTGCCCTCGACCTCGCCGATGATGTTCATCACTTTCGACTCGTTCGGCCGCGGCCGCCGCTTGTCGATGATCGCCAGCTCCGCATCGTCGAGGCGCTTGGCAAAGGCGCGCGCCCGCGCCACACCGCCGACGTCCGGTGAGACGATGATGACATTGCTATAGGCCTGCTTCCATGCATCACCGAGCAGCACCGGCGAGGCATAGACATTGTCCACCGGGATATCGAAGAAGCCCTGGATCTGATCGGAGTGCAGGTCGATCGTCAGCAGCCGGTTCACGCCCGCGCTGGAGAGCATGTTCGCGACCAGCTTGGCCGTGATCGCCGAGCGCGTGGCGCGCGGGCGGCGATCCTGGCGCGAGTAACCGAAGTACGGCACCACTGCGGTGATGCGCGTCGCGGACGCGCGCCGCGCCGCATCCACCATCACCAACAGCTCCATCAGGCTGTCGTTCGCCGGCGGGCAAGTCGACTGCACGATGAATACGTCCCGGCCGCGCACGTTCTCCATCAGCTCGATGTTGATCTCACCGTCGCTGAAGCGGCCCACATACGCGCGGCCGAGCGGAATCTGCAGGCTGCGCGCGATGTCATGCGCCAATGCCGGGTTGGCATTGCCGGCAAACAGCGCCAGTGCGTCGCTCGTACTCATAGGACTATGGGCCTGCTCCCCCCGCGCCGGCGCCTCGCTGCGGACTGGCTGGGGTGGAAGGATTCGAACCTCCGTATGGCGGGATCAAAACCCGCTGCCTTACCACTTGGCGACACCCCAGTCTGGATCCGCCTGGTGCGGAACGCTGATGCGGGCGCGCGCATCTTAACAGCCGTTTCAACCTTGCCGCCGCTGTCGCAGCTGCTCATGCACGGGCGAGATATCGAGCCCGCGTGCGACAAAGCTCGTCCAGCGCTCGGGGACCTGTGCCGCGATGGCTTGCGCGTCCGCAGCCCTCGCGCAGGCGGCGAACACGCACGAGCCGGTCCCGGTCAGTTGCGCGGGGCGCAGCCGCGCGAGCCAGTCGAGCGCCTCGGCCACCTCGCTCGAGCGGGCCCGCACCACGCTCTCGCAGTCGTTGCGCCCCCCCGACTCAAAAAAGGCGCGTATTGTGATGAGCGGAGAATCTCGTGTCAATTCAGCGCTCTGGAAGACCTCCCGGGTACTGACACCGACCCCCGGGTAAATCACGACGTACCAGCGCGTGGGCACGCTGACCGGGCTCAGCCGCTCGCCCAAACCCTCGGCCCAGGCCGAGGAACCCTCAACAAAAACAGGCACATCCGCTCCAAGAAAGACACCGAGCCGGCTGAGCTCTTCTATGGGCAACCGGCAGTCCCATAACTCGTTAAGTGCCAGGAGCGCGGTGGCCGCATCCGAGCTGCCCCCGCCGAGCCCGCCGCCCTGTGGAATGCGCTTGTGCACCCCGAGAGTGGCCCCGAGGCCGGTGCCACTGGCCTGCTTGAGCACTCGCGCGGCGCGCACGGTCAGATCGTCCTCGGGAGCGAGGTTCGCAGGCCCGAGCGGCCGCTCGATCCTGCCGTCATCGGTCACGGTGATGGTGATCGTGTCGCACAGGTCGATGAGCTGAAACAACGTCTGCAGCTCGTGGTATCCGTCCGCACGGCGAGCGGTCACATGCAGGAACAGGTTGAGCTTCGCCGGCGCCGGCCAGCTGCTCTCGGGCTGCCTCACGACTGCCAGTTGTCGATCAGCACTCGTACGCGCACGTTGTCGCGCTGCAGAGTGAGGCGCGCGGGCAGCGTCCCGCCCCCGGTGGTGACGTAGTCCGCGTAATCGACACGCCAGCCTGCCTGCGTGAGTCCCGTCAGGCGCTGTTGGCTCACATCCAGCTCCGTGATGGCCGGCTGAGCCGGATCAGGTACGCCGAGAATCCAGTAGCGGAGCGAGGAGAGCGGCGGATCAAACCCCAGGCGCGCTGCCAGCGCGGCGTGCGCCGCGTCGCTGTCGACGTGCTCGCCGCGCGAGGTCACGAGCGTCAGATCGTTGCCCGAGGCAGTGATCTCGGCGCCGCCCACTCCGAGCGGACCTGCGAGCGTCACCTGCGAGCGCGGACCGTCCTGTATCCAATGCAGGTCGGCGTTGAAGCCCTCACCGCCGGCTGCGACGGCGACACGACCCTTCAGCTCGAAGTGTGTCCGCGCCTGCAGTTGCGGCCGGCGCACTTCCCAGGAGGCCCCGATGGGCGAGCTCGGCGGTACGGTGCGGCAGGCGACGAGAGATGCGAGCGTGACGAGCAGCGCTGCGCCGAGCCGCAGCCGGCTACTGCGCATCGGGCAGGAGCCGCTTGATGGTCGCCTTGAGAGGTTTTGAATCCGGCTCGCGGGCGAGCGCCTCGGCAAATACTTTGCGTGCCTCGCTCTTCTGACCGCTCACCCACAGCGCTTCGCCCCAGTGTGCGGCGATCTCCCCGTCGTGATCGAGCGAGTAGGCCCGCTCGAGCGTGCTCGCCGCGCTCCTGGCGTCGCCCTGGCGGAAATGCACCCAGCCGAGGCTGTCGAGCGCTGCCGGGTTGTCCGGCATCACCACGAGCGCGCGCCGGATGAGGGTCTCCGCGTGCGCGAGCTCGAGGGTGTGGTCGGCGAGTGTGTAGCCGAGCGCGTTCAACAGCGTCGGATCGTCGGGCCGGTCGGCCAGCAGGTGCTCGAGCGCCTCCACGGACTCGTGCACGTGACCGGCCTGCTCGAGGATCACGGCGCGGTCGTACTCGATCGAGGGATGCTGCGGATGGCGATCGAGCGCGGCGGCGAGCAGTGCAAGACCGGTGTCCGGCTCGCCATGGTCGGCGAGCAGCCTGGCCTTGTTGAGCGTCAGGTCGAGCTCGTCCTCCGGATGGTCCGCCGCATAATCATCGAGCAGTGCGAGCGCCTCGGTGCGCGCACTCTGCGCACGCTTGTCCATGAGCAGCGCCGCGGCCCGCGAGCGCGCGGACAGCGCGACGGAGGAGTCGTACAGGCGGCGATAGCCTGCGAGAGCCGCATCCGGGTCGCCGTCGCGCGCGGCAATGTCGGCAAGATACAGCTGGGCCGCATCGTTCCCCTCGCCGCTCGACACCAGCTCCGAGAAGCGTTGCCGCGCTTCCTTCATGTCACCGGAGTTAAATGCGAGCAGCGCCAGGCGCCGATCGATCTCTCCTTGCGGCGCGCCGTGTGCGCGCAGCCGCTCGAGCTCCTGGTGTGCCTCCTCGCTCCGATCAAGAGAGGCGAGAATCTCGGCGAGCTCAAACCCGCTGTGCGTGGCGTCGTCGGCCACAGCACGGCGCGCGGTGGCGACCGCCTGCGGGGCGTTGCCACGCATCACGTAGGCACGCGCCAGCACCCGCAACGCGGCCGGATCCTTCGGATCGTGCTGCAGTGCTCGCTGTGCGTAATTCTCGGCACGCTGCCCGTCGTACGCGGCGAGTGCGAGCTCACCGAGCAGGATCAGCGTGTCCGATGAGTTGGCCGTCTGCTCGAGCGCACCGCTCATGGCGGTCAGCACTGCGGGGGCGTCGGATTCCTCGAGCAGCAGCGCAGTCAGTTCGGTCATGCTCTTCGCCGCGCGCGCGGCGGCGCGTGGTGCAGCCTGCGAGTCCGGCGCTGACTGCGGCGGGGCCTGCGCGGCGGAGGCGTCCTGTTGCTCCTCGGCATGCCAGAAGTCATGGATGGCGCTGCGCGCTTCCGCGGTACGGTACAGCTTGAGCGCCACGGCCGCGTACAGAGCGTCCGCCTCACGATCTGCGGGGGCGAGCGTGCGCCAGCGGGTCGCCGCCTGCCAGGCAGCCGGCAGATGCTCGCAGGCCATCGCGACCTGGGTGGCGCGCCGCGCGAGCCGGGCGTCCCCCACGGCGGCGGCCTGCGCATAAGTCTCCGAAGCTCCCCGGCAGTCGCCACGCTTGAGGTCGGCTTCGGCCATGACGGTGAGCGCGGTGACGTCGCCGTGCGGTGCTGGCGCCGGCTGCTCCTTTGGGTGATGCATGCTCGCGCAGGCCCCCAGCAGCAGCGCCAGGAGCGACACGCCGAGGGTTGGAGCAAGGCCAGTCATGCGAGCCATCATTCGATTACCTGTATATCTGTCCAGTATCCTTGCTTGCCGGCAGACCCTGAACTCTCTCTATAGTCTGCTCAAGCCGCACACCGGCGCGGTGAACCAGGTCCGGGAATACCGCAACGATACCCAAAATCACCCATCTGTACGGAAGTAAGAGTCAGACCGCCGCCGCAGGTCAAGAGTTGCGCCGGAATCCCCGTACCGTCAATGTCCGCTCCGCCAAAGCACACCCATGAAGGAATCGATCCGCCAGCGCCTGCAGAAACTTTCCGACCGCTTCGAGGAGGTCGGCCGGTTGCTCGCCAGCGAGGAGGTTGCCGGCGGCTCGCAGCGCTTCCGGGAACTGTCCATGGAGTATGCGCGCCTGCAGTCCCTCGCGGAGCGCTTCGGGCACTACCTGGCTCTTGAGCGGGATCTGCACGCGGCGCACGAGCTGCAGGCGGATGCGGATGCCGGCATGCGCTCGCTGGGGAACGAGGAGGTGCTGCGCGTCGAGCGCGAGATCGAAGCCGGGGACGCGGAGCTGCGCAAGCTGTTGCTGCCGAAGGACCCGCGCGATGACCGGAACATCTTCCTCGAGGTGCGCGCCGGCACCGGCGGAGACGAGGCGGCGATTTTCGCCGGCGAGCTGTATCGCATGTACGCCCGCTACGCCGAGTCGCACGGGCTCACCGCCGAAGTCCTGAGCGAGAGCCAGGGCGAGCACGGCGGCTACAAGGAGATCATCAGCCGCATCGCCGGCAAGGGCGCCTTCTCGCGCCTGAAGTTCGAGTCGGGCACCCACCGCGTGCAGCGCGTACCGGCAACCGAGGCGCAGGGCCGTATCCACACCTCCGCCTGCACGGTCGCGATCCTGCCCGAGCTGGAGGAGGTGGACGAGGTCGAGATCAACCCCGCGGAGCTGCGCATCGACACCTACCGCTCCTCGGGCGCGGGCGGTCAGCACGTCAACAAGACCGACTCCGCGGTACGCATCACGCACCTGCCGAGCGGCATCGTGGTCGAGTGTCAGGACGAGCGCTCGCAGCACAAGAACCGCGCGCGCGCCATGGCGTTGCTCAAGGCGCGCCTGCTGGCTGCCGAGCAGCAGAAGCAGCAAAGCGCGCAGGCCCATTCCCGGCGCCTGCAGGTCGGCAGCGGCGATCGCTCCGAGCGCATCCGCACCTACAACTTCCCCCAGGGTCGCGTCACCGATCACCGCATCAACCTGACGCTCTACAAGCTGGCGCAGATCATGGACGGTGCACTCGATGAGCTCATCGAGGCGCTGCAGCAGGAATACCAGGCGGAGCTGCTCGCAGAGGAATCATGAGCGCCCCGCTATCCGGGCTGAGCATCGAGAGCGACACCGGCATCGAGGTGTCGCTGCCGGTCGCAGGTCCCGGCGCGCGCGCGTACGCGTTCCTCATCGACTGGCACGCACGGCTGATCCTGGGCGTGGCCTGGTTCGTGATCGCCGCGGTTCTATACAACGGCCGCCTCTCGCTCACTACGTCTTTGACGCACGACCCGCTCTGGTTCGGCGCCGTCGTCATGCCCGCGCTCGCGATCTATTTCCTTTATCACCCGGTACTGGAGGTGGCGATGCACGGGCGCACGCCCGGTAAACGCAGCGTCGGCATCCGCGTCGTGACGCGCGCCGGCGGTCCGCCGGGTGCCGGGGCGCTTCTGGTGCGCAATGTCTTCCGCCTGATCGACAGTCTCCCGGTGGCTTACGGGGTCGGGCTCACGCTCATGGTGCTGACGAAGGACAGTCTGCGCTGCGGAGACATGGCTGCGGGAACACTCCTTGTATATGAGCGTCCCGCGGCGGATCCGGCGCTGCTGCAGAGCGCCGCGCAGCGGGTGGGCGTGCTCGATGCGGCCGGCGCGGAGATCGTCGCGGACCTGCTGCAGCGCTGGACGAGCCTGGTGCCGGAAGCGCGCGTGCGCCTTGCCCGTAAACTGCTGCAACGCTACCTCGGCAGCGCTGCCGACCTGAGCGAGGCCGATGAGCTGCAGTGGCGTGCGCGCCTCGAGCGCCTGGCGCCTCCTTAAGAGATGCCCATGGGCGCTCCAGCGAGCACACGCAACCAAGCACTCGCCGCCGCCCTGCTCAGGCGCGCGGGCAGCTGGCAACAGGCCGATGCGCGCGCGGTCAGGCTCGCGCGCGGGCGCACCGATGATGCGACCGATGCGGCGCGTCTTGCGGATGATTACCGGCTGCTGGCACATGATCTGGCGCAGGCGCGCGTGCTGCTACCCGCCAGCCGTGCGCGCGAGTATCTCGAGAACGTGTACGCGCGTACGCACGCGACGCTGTACCACGGCGCCTTCCGCCTCGGCAGCGAGCTGCGCCGCCTTTTCGGCGTGGAAATCCCGGCCGCGATACGCGCTCTGGCGCCGTACATCTTCTGGGCGACACTGCTGTTCGTGCTGGCGGCATGCGCCGGCTACGCGCTGGTGCGGCGCTACCCGGAGCTCATCGCGCTGTTCGCCTCGCCGGCTCTGATCGCGACGGTGGAAAGCGGCAAGCTCTGGACGCAAGGACTGCTGAACGTCGTGCCTTCGTCCATTCTCTCGGTGCAGATTCTCACCAACAACATCATCGTGAGTCTGTTTGCGTACTGCCTCGGATTTCTCTTCGGGCTCGGCACGCTCTACATCCTGGGGATCAACGGGCTGATGCTCGGTGCGATCTTCGCCTTCGTCGGTGAGCACGGCCTCGCCGGACAGCTGTTCAGTTTTCTCGTGCCACACGGCTGCGTGGAGTTGTCGGTGATATGTCTGTCCGGAGCCGCCGGGGCTGCAATCGGCGACGCACTCATGCGGCCCGGCGCGGCGGGGCGCCTCGAATCGTTCCGTGTCGCGGCGATGCGTTCGGGCGTGGTGCTGCTCGCGTGCGCCATCCTGCTGGTCGGCGCCGGCCTCATCGAGGGGTACATCTCTCCGAACCCGCGCTTCTCGCTGCCGGTGCGCATCGTGACGGGCGTGGGCTACTGGTGCCTGATGGTCGCGTTTCTGTCGGGGCGCCTTTTCGCTCAGACACGTCGCGAGCCGCGCAGCGCCTCGTAGCGCTCGAACAGTGCCTGTTCCAGGCGCTCCGCGGACGCAGCTACCACCGGCGCACCGAGCCGCTGCAGCAGGGCACGCTGGCGCGAGGCGCGTTGCACGTGCTCGGCCGCCGCCAGCCCTATCCACGGATCCTGCCAGTCGCGCGCCTCGCTCGTTGCCAGCGCCTCTATCTCAGCGCTCTGTACGCCGGCGACCAGCACGATGTGTGGCGGTGCCAGCAGGCGCACGGCGCGTGCCAGGGAGTCGGCGATGTTGGCATCGTCCAGGTCCGTCAGCAGCACGATGAGGGCACGCTGCCTGAGGAGGTTACGGATGCTGACGGCGGCTGCGGTCGGATCTGACTCCGCCGCCACCACCGCGAGCTGCTCGAGCGCATGCCGCAGGCGCGCCACCGCCGGCAGGCCCCGCGCCGGCGGGCAGCTGGCGAGCACATGCTCGGCATACACGACGAGTCCGATGCGATCGTCGTTGTGGGTGACAACCTCGGCGAAGCGTGCAGCCGCATTACTGTATACGCCGAGGCGATCGAGTCGGCCCGAGCGCACGCGGCTCAGGCGTCCGGCATCGACGGCGACCAAGATGTCCAGATGCTGATCCTCGCTGTAGTCCCGGCTGATTAATGCGCCGCTGCGCGCGCTCGCCTTCCAGTCGATGCGGGTCATAGGATCTCCGCGCTCGTAACTGCGCAGCTGGTACAGCTCCTGTCCCGCACCCGCCACACGCCGCGGGCGCGCCCCGGCCGCGAAGCCGCGCACACGGGCCGGACCGCGCAGGATGTCGGGCGCCACCGAACAGCTCTGAAGGGGCTGCAGGTCCGACTTCCACCAGGCCAGTGCCAGCGGACCACGCAGCCGCGCGGGCAGTTGCGGCCAGGGCTGCGGTCCGAGACGCACGGGCAGGAGCGTCAGGGGATCCGTAAGCGCACCGCGCGGCGGGATGAGGATGCGCCGCACGCCGGCCTCTGCCTCCAATCCTTTCGGGGTGGCCGGTGCATATTCGAGCGCGAGCGCCCGGGCGGCGCGATTGGTAAAGACGAACGCGGCCGGCTGCGGCCGGCCGAGAAAAGCGCGCGCCGCGGTGTCAACTTGCACCTCGGGCTGCAGCCGTCGCACCAGGAAGCCCTCGAGCGCCAGCCCGAGCAGCAACACGCCGGCAGGAAAGCGCCACATCTGCGCAAGTCCACCGTCGCTCGACCAGATACCGGCGATCGCAATGACCGCCGTCAGCATGACCAAGACGTAGCTGCGCCTGGCGAGATGCACCGCCTCCTCCTTCAGCGCGGCACGGGGATCGCGGCGAGCAGGCTCGCCACGACCTGTGCGTCACTGGCTCCCTCGAGCGTGGCTTCCGGCGTCAACACCAGGCGGTGCGTCAGGATCCAAGGCGCGACCTGCTTTACATCGTCGGGTGTCACGAAATCCCCCGCACGCAGGCCGGCGTAGATGCGCGCCGCCTTGAGCAGCACCACCGCACCGCGCGTCGAGATGCCGAGGGCGAGTCGCGGATGCTCGCGGGTCGCGGCGGCGATGTCGAGCACGTAGTCGCTGAGCGCTGCGGAGACGTGAATCCGTTGCGCGGAGGCGCGTGCCTCGACCAGCAGCGCGCGATCGATGGTGGTCACGAGATCGAGGGTGCTGTGCGCTGCTGCCTCGACGCCGCCGTAGCGCGCGAGGATCTCGCTCTCCGCGGCGCGAGCGGGATAGCCCATGTCCACGCGCAGCATGAAGCGATCCAGCTGCGACTCCGGCAATGGGAAAGTGCCCTCGCTTTCGCGCGGGTTCTGCGTCGCCAGCACGATGAAGTCCGCCGGCAGCGGCAGGACGACCCGCTCAACGCTCACCTGCCGCTCCTCCATCGCCTCCAGCAGGGCGGACTGCGTCTTCGGTCCCGCGCGATTGATCTCGTCCACCAGCACCACGTCCGCGAACAGCGGTCCGGGACGGAAGGAAAAGCTGCGCGCCGCCTCGTCGAACACGTGCACCCCGATGATGTCGCTCGGCATCAGGTCGGCGGTGCCCTGGATGCGTTTGAACTCTCCGCCGAGCGCACGCGCGAGGGCCTTCGCGAGAAGCGTCTTTCCGAGCCCGGGCACGCCCTCGATGAGGATATGCCCGCGTGCGATCAGCGCGATAAGCAGCGCATCGACCGAGGCCTCCAGACCGATGACGACCCGGCCGAGCTGCTGCGCGAGCAGATCCCGAAGCTCCTGGACCGATGTGCTCATGCGGCGAGCTGCCTTTCAGTGCGGACGATGAGGTTATGCAGGCGCACGAGCGGCACGCGCCGGTCCGCGTACGCGGCGGCGTGCCATTGCCTGAGCTGCGCGACATCCGCGCGCGCCAGGCGCGGATGATTCTCCAGCCATTGCCAGCGCTGCGCCGGGTCCGCCGCGCTGGGCTGTCCCAGCGCACGGTCCAGGCGCTGCAGGAATTGCTCGAACATGCGGCGCCCCGCGGCCGCAGGACGCAGCACCCGCGCGAGGAATACCCCGCTGGTGCGCACGAGCTCCGCTTCGCGCGGCGCCGGCGCACGCAGTTTCGGCATCTGCAGCTGCGTCGCCCCGAGCACCCACGCGAGCCACACAGCCGCGATGACCGCGAGCGTGGCATACAGTCGCCGGTCGCGGTAGAACTTGGCCGGATCATATGCTGCACTGAGCCCCTGGTGCTCGTCGTCAAATATGACCGCGCCGCGCGGGCTCACCGTCGCGCCGATCAGGTTCGCCAGCAGGCGCGCGTTGTCGGGCGCACCGAGGGCGCGATTGGTAAAGAGCGAGCCGAATGCGCTCACGAGGACGGTGCCCGCACCTTCCGGCCGGATCCAGAAAGCGTCCGCGCCCGTCTCACCCTGGTGCGCGAGCGAGAGCGCGAAGCCATCGCGCGGTATCGACACGGCGCTCGCGCGTGGCAGGTAGTCGGAGAAGGCGAGCGCCCGCGACACCCCGGTGAAGTAGGGATGTGGGCGGTTCGGTAGCAGCGTACTGCGGCGGGGGTGAGGCAACTCGGCCACCGACTGCACGATGCGCGCAAGTTCCTGGTCGTCGTGGCGCGCGGACTTGCGCGCCTGCGTCCCCTGCGTAGCGCCTCCACCGGTGCGCTCAGAAGCGGCGGCCTGGGGGTGGTCGGCCTGCTGGGTCACCGACACGAGGCGCAAACCGGTGAGCAGCTGCAAGTCGTTCTTCATCATGAGGGGGTACTGCGCCCAGCTCGGCCGGTCGAGTAGCGCCGCGAGCACCAGGAGCGTGTTGCCGCTACGGACCCAGCGGTCGAGCGCGATCAGCTCATCGCCGCGGAAATTCGTAGCCGCGGGCAGCGTCACGATCATGAGATTTCCCGTGGGCTCCAGATCCTGACGGCGCGCGAGCGTCCCGAAGCGCTCGCGCAGCGACACGCTCGTGACGCCTTCGGCCCTGAGCCAGTTCACGACGCCGAGCAACCCATTGTCGGAGCCCTCAGTGCTCGTTGGCAGCGAGACGCGCTGCTCAGTAAAGGCATCCTCGCGCAGGAACAACGTGCCGAACAGGAGCAGCGCCCCAAGTGCACAGGCCAATGTCATCAGCCGTTCGCGCATCTGCCTGACCTACGCCGGCGCCGCGACGGGGGCAAGCGCTGCGAGGATCGCCAGCAGGGCCCGTCCGCTGCGCAGTGCGCTCGCACGGGACTCGGCGTCCACCTCCCTGCCGGAGAAGCGGATGCGCTCACATACCGTGAGAAGCTGAGCCAGGTATGCATGGCCGGACTGATCGGGCAGGCGCGCGCGTCGCGCCAGCTCACGCGCCGTCAATGCGCGCGCAGGCGGCAAGCGCTCCTGCGCGATGAGCTGCAGGGTGATGAACCCGAGCAGCAGCGCCGGCTGCTCCGCCGGAGCTGCCCGCTCGATATCCTCGAGCCTCATGTCCGCAGGATCGTTCGCCTGGCCAGCGCGCATGCCCGGCGCGTGTCGCCCACGCGGGCCGAGGAGTCGCGCGATGCGCAGCTCGTTGATTACCACCCCGAGCGCGAGCGCGACGACCAGCGCGAGTGATCCCCACCCGATCCACTCCAGAGAGTTGCTGGAAAGCCTGACGCCCCCGAGCAAGCGTCGCAGCCAGCCCTGATCCTCCTGCGGCTGCGGGGTCAGGATCCTGCGCAGCCAGAGCTTGAAGCGCGTCCACCGGCTCTCGGGCACCGGCTCATGGCGGACGAGCGCGGCCAGCACCGCAGCGACACGCTGCGTGCGCGGCGGCGTACGCCCTGCCGCATCCGCTTGCGCTGCGCGCGAGAGCAGCGTACGCAGCTCCGACAGTCCGCTGGCCGAGAGCTGGTTATCCTCCCGCCTCCAGTCCGCGGGCAGCCAGGCCGCCCAGGGGCTTTGCGTCAGCGCCGGCGTCAGCTCGGGGCAGCGCTTCGCAATGCTGGCGTAACCGACATCCAGGGTGGTGTCGAGCTTCGCCATGCACTCATCGATCGCCGCCAGCGCCTCGCGCCCGTGCGCACACGGGGCAGCGGCAGCCACAAGCAGCAGCGCCAAGAGCCCGCGGCGCACGTTTTCAGGCCGTCGCAGAAATTCGTTGCTCGAGATCGGCGCCCTCTTTGCGTACCGAAAGATCGCCAAGCACCGCGAGCCCGAGTGCCGTATAGAAAGGAGTCGCGAGTGCACCCAGTGCGACACCCACTACCCCGGCAAAGGCGGTGACCATCGCGAAGTCACCGTGTCCCAGCACACCGGCCAGGAATCCGGCAACGCCGCCGGTCACCGCATACAGAGCAAACAGGATCACGAGGGCGACGCTGTAGATGACGCTCAGCCGCCAGAAGCTTCCGGACGTAAGCCGCCAGCTGCGTTTGAAACTAGCGAGCGGGCCGGCGCCATCGATAAACAGGATCGTCTGGGCGCAGGAGACGGCAACGATGGCGTAGGAAAGCACGAGTATGGCCAGAAACGCCAGCAGCACGCGTACGCTCCCGCCGGTCACGTACGCCGGCACGAAACACACCACGCAGCCGAAGAGGTACAGCAAACCGAGGCCGATGACCGCCGGCACGCGGCGCATTGCGGCGGTGACTTCGCCGCCGGCCGCGCGCTCGCTGAGCACGGCGCGCTGGCGCAGCAGTATCGCGCCGTAGAAGACCACGGTAAGGATGGCCCCCACCAGATACAGCAGATCGATCCCGGGCTCGCGCAGCTGTGCGAGCGCCACCTGCAGGGCATTCGGCCCTTGCGCCAGCGGCCGGCCGCGCGCCAGCGTGTAGATGTTCGCCAACTGTCCGGCCATCACACCGAGTGCTGCGAACAGCAGACAGGTGACGAGGGTGGCGCGGTAGATGCGAAAGGTGAGATCCAGGATTTCCCCGACCGACAGGGGTCGCCGCGGCGGATACAGTGCGTCTGTCATTTGAAATATCATACCGCTGCGGCCCTTGAGCGCCTATGCACGTAGGAGCATGACCACGAACCTCGGGAGTCTGCTCGCGCAGGGCGCGCAGCATCTGCAAACCAGTCCCCGCGCGGATGCGGCAAGTGCTGCGCTGGATGCCGAGTTGCTGCTGGCGTACACCCTCGGGACGAGTCGCGGGAGACTCCTCGTCCACGCAGACCAGATCCCCGAGCCGGCCGTGGTCGGGCGCTACCGGGCGCTGCTCGAGCGGCGCGCCAGCGGGGAGCCGCTCGCCTACATCACCGGATGGCGTGAGTTCTGGTCGCAGGACCTCGCCGTCACGCCGGACGTCCTCGTGCCGCGGCCGGAGACGGAACTGCTGGTGGAGCGCGCGCTGCAGCTGTGGCCGGCGGCAGCCGGAAGCGCCGCCGACCTCGGCACCGGCTCCGGGGCAATCGCACTCGCACTCGCCAGCGAGCGTCCTCACTGGCAGGTGCTGGCCACCGACGTGTCGGCAGCGGCGCTGGCGGTGGCGGTGGCGAATGCCGAGCGCCTCGGGCTTGCGCGTATCGAGTTCCGGCACGGCAGCTGGTTCGAACCGCTCGCGCAACGGCGCTTCGACCTGCTGCTGAGCAATCCGCCGTATGTCGCAGCGGATGATCCGGCGATGGAGAGTGCGGCTCTCGCCCACGAGCCGCGCCTGGCGTTGACCCCGGGCGCGGATGCCCTTAGCTGCCTGCGCACGCTCGCGCACGGCGCACCGCAGCACCTCGCCACGGGCGGCTGGCTGCTGCTCGAGCACGGCGCAACCCAGGGAGCGCAGGTAAGGCACGAGCTTGTACTGGCAGGCTTTCGTTATGTACGCTCGCACCGCGATCTCGCCGGATGCGAGCGCATCACGGAAGGGCAACATGATCAGATTTGAAACGTCCCACGGCGCCTTCACGGTGGAGCTGTTCCCGAAAGAGGCCCCCGTCACGGTTGAGAATTTCCTGCGCTACGTCGATGACGGTCACTTCGACGGCACCATCTTTCATCGCATCGTGCCGGGATTCGTCATCCAGGGGGGCGGACTTACCGCCGATTTCGCCAACAAGACAACGCGCGCGCCGATCGATAATGAGGCGAAGAACGGGCTGAAGAACACGCGTGGCAGCCTGTCGATGGCGCGCACCAGCGACATCAACAGCGCTACCTCGCAGTTCTTCGTGAACCTCGCCGACAACGCCTTTCTCGATCACGGTCCGCGCGACTACGGCTACGCCGTGTTCGGGCGGATCAGCGAAGGGATGGACGTCATCGACCGGATCGCCAAGGTGAGCACCGGCAGGCGCAAGGGCCATCAGGACGCCCCGCTCGAGGACGTCATCATCACCTCCGCAAAGCGCGTGCAGGCGGCCTGAGCACAGTTAAGCCTGCGCGGCTCGTGGCATCGCGGGACAGCAGCGGCGCGCACATTCCGCTGCAGCAACGCGGCGCAGTCGCGGGACGGCTTCTCAAGTGGCTCGCCGTTGCCGTGCTTGCGTGGCTGCTCGCCACGGCCGCGCCGGTACTGCTGTTGCGCTGGGTACATCCGGTCAGCAGTGCCTTCATGCTGCAGGCGCGGCTGGCGGCCTGGCGGGCCGGCGATCCGGCCTATCGCACCGACTTCCAGTGGGTGAGTCTTGAGCAGATCTCCGCGCACGCCGCGATCGCGGTCATTGCCTCCGAGGACCAGCAGTTCCCGTTCCACGCGGGTTTCGATTTCAATTCAATCCGCGAGGCGGTGCGCAAGAGCGAGCACGGCAAGCCTCTGCGCGGGGCGAGCACCATCTCGCAGCAAGTGGCGAAGAATCTATTCCTGTGGCCCGGGCACAGCTTCGTGCGCAAGGGGCTCGAGGCATACTTCACGGTGCTGATCGAGGCGCTGTGGCCCAAGGAGCGCATTCTGGAGATGTACCTGAACATCGCGCAGTTCGGTAACGGCATCTACGGGGTCGAGGCGGCAGCCGAGCGCTTCTGGCACAAGCCGGCCCTGCGCCTGAGTTCCACCGAGGCGGCGCTGCTCGCGGCGGTGCTGCCGAACCCACTCCTCCTGCATGTCGAGCGGCCCTCGCGCTACGTGCTGCAGCGGCGTGACTGGATCCTCGGCCAGATGAGCGGCCTGGGTGGGGCGGCTTACCTGCGCGCGCTCGAGAAGGAGCGGCGCCCGGCGCGCTGAGGGCTGCGGGAACCTGAGCCGGGCAATTCGCCTCTTTCGGACTATGCCGGTTTCGATTTTCCTGCGGTAGCATCCTGCCTATGAGCACGGTGGCGCAGCATGGCTGAGCGTGAACTCACCCTGGCGGACTGGCGCGGCTACGGGACCCAGCAGTTCCCGGGGAGCGCCTGGAGCGTGGACGGCAACGTGCTGCGCGCGATGGCGTCCGGCGAGCGCGTTGATCTGATCTCGCGCGAGGCGTTCGGCGACTTCACGCTGCTGTTCGACTGGCGTCTGCCGCGTGGTGGCAGCACGGCGCTGCTGTGCCGGGTGGACGAGGCCGCAGGTCCGGCAACACGCTCCGCGGCGGCCCTGCAGCTGCTGGACGATGAGCATCACCCCGAGGGCGCCCACCCGCTCACCTCCTGCGGCGCGCTGTATGGCTTGATTGCGCCATGGCGTGACCAAAGGAGCAGCGCCAACACCTTTCACAGCGCGCGCGTGGTGATGCGTGGCACGCTGCTCGAGTTCTGGATCGACGATCACCAGATGATCGGGTGCGATCTTGCGAGCGTCGAGCTCAAGGAGCGCATTGCCAACAGCCGCTTCCGCGATTTTCCCGAGTTCGCCCGCCTGCCGCGCGGTCACATCGTCCTGCAGCACGGCGGCACCGAGGCCTGGTACCGCCGGCTGCGCATCGAGCTCGCCTGAGCGGGGCGGGGCGCGCGCCTCAGGGCTCGTAGCCGAGATTCGGGCCCAGCCAGCGCTCGGCCTGCTCGCGCGTGATTCCACTGCGGCGCGCGTAGTCCTCGATCTGATCGCGGTCGATCTTGCCGAGGGCGAAGTAATGCGCCTGCGGGTGTGCGATGTACCAGCCACTCACCGCCGCGGTCGGGTACATGGCGAAGCTTTCAGTGAGGCGGATGCCGGCATTGCGCTCGACGTCGAGCAGGCTCCAGAGCTTCGCCTTCTCGGTGTGATCGGGGCAGGAGGGATAGCCCGGCGCCGGACGGATGCCGCGGTATTCCTCGCGCACCAGTTGCTCGTTGGTGAGGGTCTCCCCGGGCGCATAACCCCAGAACTCGCGCCGCACGCGCTCGTGGAAGTGCTCGGCGGCCGCCTCCGCCAGGCGATCGGCGAGGGACTTGAGCATGATGGCTGAGTAGTCATCGTGTCCGCGCTCGAAGCGTGCGACGTGCTCCTCGATGCCGATGCCGGTGGTAACGGCGAACGCGCCGAAGTAGTCGCGCACGCCGCTGTCGCGCGGGGCCACGTAGTCGGCGAGACACTCGTGCGGCTGACCGTCGGGCTTGCCCTTCTGCTGCCTGAGGAAATTCAGTGTCGCAATCGGCCGCTCGCGCGCCTCACTCGCGTAGATCTCGACGTCATCGCCGACCGAATTGGCGGCAAAGAGCCCGACCACCGCGCGCGCCGTCAGCCATTTCTCCGCGATCAGGCTCTTCAGCATGCGCCGCGCGTCCGCATACAGGTTGCTGGCAACCTCACCCACCACCGGATCGGTGAGGATGTCGGGAAATTTGCCGCTAAACTCCCAGGCGTTGAAGAACGGCATCCAGTCGATGTAGCCGAGCAGCTCCTGCAGCGGATAGTCCTCGAAGCGCTGCACACCCGGTACGCGCGGCGCGAACGGTGTATAGCCCGCCCAGTCCAGGCGTCGGCGGTTGGCGCGTGCGGCGGCGATCGAGGCTTGCGGTGCTTTCACCGTCTTGGCCGCATGCTGCTCGCGCCGCCGCTCGTGCTCCTCGTTCACCTTGGCAATGAAGGCCACGCGCTCTACCGGTTGCGTGAGCGTCTGGCACACGCCCACGGCGCGCGAGGCGTCCTTTACGTACACGACCGGGGAGGGGTACTGCGGAGCGATCTTGACCGAGGTGTGCGCCGGGGAAGTCGTGGCGCCGCCGATCAGCAGCGGCACCACGAAGCCTTGACGCTGCATTTCCTTGGCGACATGAACCATCTCATCGAGCGAGGGGGTGATGAGCCCGGACAGGCCGATGAAGTCCGCCTGCTCACGCCGCGCGGTCTCGAGGATCTTCGCGCACGGCACCATGACACCAAGATCGATGACCTCGAAGTTGTTACATTGCAGCACCACGCCGACGATGTTCTTGCCGATGTCGTGCACGTCTCCCTTGACGGTCGCCATCACGATGCGCCCGTTGTTGCGCTGGGCGCCCGCCTCCTTGCCCGCTTCGATGTACGGTATGAGATGGGCGACCGCGCGCTTCATGACGCGCGCGCTCTTGACCACCTGTGGCAGAAACATCTTGCCCGAGCCGAACAGGTCGCCGACCACGTTCATGCCGTCCATGAGCGGGCCCTCGATCACATCGAGCGGGCGCGTCACCGCCAGGCGCGCCTCCTCGGTATCGGCGACGACGTAGTCATCGATGCCCTTGATGAGCGCGTACTCGAGACGCTTGCCCACCGGGAGGCTGCGCCATTCGAGGTCTTCGGTGCGCCGTGCGGCTCCGTCGCCCTTATAGCGCTCCGCGATCTCCAGCAGCCGCTCGGTCGCGTCCGGCCGGCGGTTGAGGATCACGTCCTCGCACGCCGTGCGCAGCGGCGCATCGAGCGCCTCGTAGACCCCGAGCTGCCCGGCATTGACGATCCCCATGTCCATGCCGGCGCCGATGGCGTGATAGAGGAACACCGAATGCATCGCCTCGCGCACCGCGTCATTGCCGCGGAACGAGAACGACACATTGCTCACCCCGCCGCTCACCATCGCGTGCGGCAGGTCGCGCTTGATGAGGCGCGTCGCGTCGATGAAGGCGAGCCCGTAGCCGCTGTGCTCCTCGATGCCGGTGGCCACGGCGAAGATGTTGGGATCGAAGATGATGTCCTCGGGCGGGAATCCGACCTGCTCGGTCAGGATGCGGTAGGCGCGCGCGCAGATCGCGAGGCGCCGCTCGATCGAATCCGCCTGGCCCTGCTCATCGAACGCCATGATCACGGCGGCCGCGCCGTAGCGGCGCACCTTGCGGGCGTGCGCGATGAATACCTCCTCGCCCTCTTTCAGGCTGATGGAGTTCACGATGCCCTTGCCCTGCACGCACTTCAGGCCCGCCTCAATCACGGTCCACTTGGAGGAATCGATCATCACCGGCACGCGCGCGATGTCCGGCTCGGCGGCCACCAGGTTGAGGAAGCGCGTCATGGCGCTTTCGGAGTCCAGCATGCCCTCGTCCATGTTGACGTCGATCACCTGCGCGCCGCTGGTCACCTGCTGGCGCGCCACCTCGAGCGCCGCACCGTAGTCGTTGGCTTCGATGAGCTTGCGGAACTTCGCCGACCCGGTGACGTTGGTGCGCTCGCCGACGTTAACGAACAGGCTGTCCTCGTCGATGTTGAGCGGCTCGAGGCCGGCGAGCCGGCACTTCACCGGCATTGGCGTCAGGCGCCGTGGCGCGCGGCCGGTAAGTCCGGCACGCACCAGGCGGATGTGCTCGGGAGTGGTGCCGCAGCAGCCGCCGGCGATGTTGATGATGCCTGACTCGCCGAACTCGCGCAGGATGTCGGCCGTTTCCGCCGGAGTCTCGTCGTACTCGCCGAAGGCATTGGGCAGTCCCGCGTTCGGGTAGGCGCACACGTAGGTGTCGCTGGCGGCGACCGCGAGCTCCTCGATGTACGGTCGCAGCTGGCGCCCGCCGAGCGCGCAGTTGAGCCCCACGAACAAGGGCTGCGCGTGTCGGATGGAGTTCCAGAAGGCCTCCGTGGTCTGGCCCGCGAGCACGCGTCCGGAAGCATCAGTGATGGTGCCCGACAGCGCCAGCGGCAGCGTGATGCCGGTCTCTTCGAACAGCTGCAGCGCCGCATAGATCGCGGCCTTCGCGTTGAGTGTGTCGATCACGGTCTCGATGAGCAGCAGATCTGCGCCTCCGAGCAGCAGTCCGCGCGCCGCCTCGAGGTAGGAGGTCACCAGCTGATCGAAGGTCACGCTGCGGAAGGCCGGATCGTTGACGTCGGGGGAGAGCGAAGTCATGCGGTTGGTGGGCCCGAGAGCGCCGGCCACGAAGCGCGGGCCTGCGCCCCGGCGCGCGAACTCATCGGCCGCGGCGCGCGCCAGACGTGCCGCGCGGTAGTTGAGCTCCGGCACCAGCGCCGTGGTCGCATAATCGGCTTGCGAGATGCTGTTGGAATTGAAGGTGTTGGTCTCGATGATGTCGGCGCCGGCATCAAGATAGGCGCGATGGATGCCGGAGATGATGTCCGGCCGCGTCAGCGTCAGGATATCGTTGTTGCCCTTGAGGTCGTGGCCGTGCCGGGCGAGGCGCTCGCCGCGGTAGCCGGCCTCATCCAGCTTGGCCTGCTGGATCATGGTGCCCATGGCGCCATCGAGAAACACCACGCGCTCGGCCAGCAGCTCTTTCAAGCGCTCGATGCGCGTTGCCCGCTCGGTCTCATCGGGCGGCTCGACCGAAAACGGCGTCGCCTGGGCAGGCGCCGGCTTCTCGGTCTCGCGATCGGCATGCGCAGGCTCCCCGTGCCCGCGGCGGGCCGTGTGAATGCAGCCGCTCATCCGGTTGTTCTCTGGGGGATGACGCGCGGGGCCTGCGTCACCGGGCGCAGCCCGAGCGCATGGCAGATGGCGTAGGTGAGCTCGGCGCGATTGAGCGTATAGAAGTGAAACTCGCACACGCCATGACGGGTAAGTTCCTGCACCTGCTCGATCGCGACACTCGCTGCGATCAGGCGCCGCGTCTCGGGATCCTCGTCAAGGCCCGCGAAGCGCTCGTGCAGCCATTGCGGGACGGTGGCCCCGCAGGCGCGGGCAAAGCGCAGCACCTGCGGAAAGCGCGTGATGGGAAGGATGCCCGGCACGATGGGCGCGTGAATGCCCGCCGCCGCGCAGCGGTCGCGAAAACGCAGGAACGCCCCGCCATCGTAGAAGAACTGGGTGATGGCACGCGTGGCTCCCGCGTCGATCTTGCGCCTGAGGTTCTCGAGGTCGTCATCGGCCGAGCTCGCCTCGGGGTGAACTTCCGGATAAGCCGCGACGGAAATGTCGAACGGCGCAAGTTGCGCGAGACCTGCGACCAGCTCGCTGGCGTAGGCGAAGCCCCCGGGGTGCGGGCGGTAACCACCCTGCCCCTGCGGCGGATCCCCGCGCAGCGCCACCAGATGACGCACGCCCTCGTCCCAGTAGCTGCGCGCGATGTCCAGAATCTCCCCGCGCGAGGCGCCGACACAAGTCAGGTGCGGGGCACCGGTGAGAGTGGTGCGTTGCTGGATGCCGGTCACCACGTTGTGGGTGCGCTCGCGGGTCGAGCCATCGGCACCGTAGGTCACCGACACGAAGCGCGGCGCCAATGGAGTCAGCCGCTCGAGCGAGTTCCAGAGCGTGGCTTCCATCGCCGCATCCGCCGGCGGGAAGAATTCAAAGGACACCTGAATCGGCATGCCCCCCGCCGCAGCGCTCATGAAACGGCTCCCGCCGCGCGCGCCGCCTGGGGCACCGCCGCCGCCCGGGCAAGGGCTCCCAGCACATGCTCGCCATCGGCCTCGATCGGGCTCAGACGCTCGCACACCAGCCCGGCCGTATCGAGCAGCCGGCGCAGCCGTGCGAGGGGGTGCTCCAGGATGCGGCCGCGTGAGGCTTCAAGGGAATCGTAGGGCTCGAAGATCCATACGCGCCCCGAGGGCGCGAGGAGCCCCCGCACGTCCTGCAGCGTGTGTGCCAGCGCTTCCCCGCCCGAGGGCGGATGATCGAGCATCACGGCATCGAAGGAGGCGCCGCTGCCGGCAAGATCCGCCGCGCTGCCGGGGCCGGAGGTCTTAAGGACCCGGCACGCAAACCCGCGCCGCTGCGCAAAGGCCTGCGCGGCCTGCCCGGCGCGCCGTGAAGAGACCAGGACCGTCAGCTGAGCGAACGCGCGCGCGGCGCTCTCGAGCAGCTCCGGGTGAGCCGTGCCCACCACGAGCGCCGTGCCGTGCGCGGCCTGCGCATCAGCGGTGGTCACAAATGCCGCAAGTGCCCGGCCAAGGCGCGATTCGCTGCCATGGGTGAGCGGGGCGGCGGAGCTCGCGGCCTCACGCGCGCTGGAGCGATCGTGCAGCAGCTGCGGATCACGGCGGTCGGCCTGCGCCAGTACGCCGCGTACGAAACTCGTGGCCGGGGTGTTCTCGGCGACGCGATAGTGGACCCACTGCCCCTGGCGCCGCCGCTCGGTCAAACCCGCCTCGCACAGGATCTTCAGGTGCCGCGATACCCGCGGCTCACTCTGCCCCAGAGCGTGCGCGAGATCCGAAGCGCTCAGGGCCGCCTGCGAGCACAGCATCAGAAGGCGCAGCCGGCTGGGTTCGCCCGCCGCTCGCAGCCACTTCACCAATATGTCCGGTGCGACCGAATCCATATAAACGATTATATAATCCTTTATACGTCGGTGTCGGACGCGGTTCACAACTTGACTGTCTCATTAGAGATTCACATTGCTCGTATAAGCTCATTAATGAATCTCTTAAGAGCCACTGCACGGCTCATCGGGGAACAACGCGTCGACATCCGCCGGATCGAACCGGTCAGCGGGGACGTGGGATCTTCCGACTCAAGCCTGCCGCCTGCGCTGCACCAGCGCACAGCTTCAGCTCAACCGCTGAGCTTCCTGCGCAGCAATTCGTTGAGCTGGGCGGGGTTGGCCTTGCCAGAGGTCGCCTTCATGACCTGGCCGACGAAGAACCCGAAGAGCTTGTCCTTGCCCGCGCAATAATCCGCCAGCTGTGAGGGGTGTTTCGCCATCACCTCATCGATGGCGCGCTCGATGGCGGCGCTGTCGGTGATCTGCCGCAGGCCCTTCGATTCGATCACGGCATCGGCACTCACCCCGCCCGACCACATGGCCTCGAATACTTCCTTGGCAATCTTGCCCGAGATCGTCCCATCGCCAATGCGCCTGAGCAGGCCCGCCAGGTGCGCCGCGCTGAGCTTGCCGCAGCTGACGTCGAGATTCTCCTTGTTGAGTGCGGCGGCGAGCTCCCCCATCACCCAGTTGGCGGCCAGCTTCGGATCCTGCGGCGCGGCGGCCACCACCTCCTCGTAGTAGGCAGCCAGCTCGCGGCTCGCG